>Ga0222695_1000081_pt1 | contig 61709 bp, 59 predicted proteins | sample AntAcemetage1398_FD_179834 | JGI IMG/M metagenome (GOLD analysis project Ga0222695, IMG submission 179834) | Saline water microbial communities from Ace Lake, Antarctica - #1398 | ecosystem: Environmental > Aquatic > Non-marine Saline and Alkaline > Saline | place: Antarctica: Ace Lake...
CGGTATTCCTCAATGTTTTCAATGGCTTAAGGATACCGCATTTTTGTTTCAATTGCAAGTTTTTTCTAATGATTTTAATAGGTTATTTCATTTTCAGAGCTGGAAATAGTTTTGAAATCAGCTCATATAAACTAAGATCTAAGCCGTCATATTTGCTTGTGCAGCCAGAAGTGAAAAGAATTATGTATAAAAGGAGAATGTACGCTACAAAAAGCGCAGGATTTTTAAAGAATTTCATCACTTCTCCATCGATATGAATATTTTAGTAATAATTTGTAACACTCTTACGGTATTCATACTTACCTATTAATTGAATTTGCGATATCTCGCAGGCGTTCTATGAGGCTAAAAAGATATGTTGCTGTTTTGGCACGATGATCCACTATCATAGAATCGTGAGTGCCACTCATAATTAAAAGTGGATCGAAGGAGGCGATATCATCCATTTTTTTGAAGGCTTTAACAAAGTTTTCACCACTTCCTTTGTTTAAGATGTCGGGATAAAGAATATGAAGAGTCCGCACAACATCCCGCACCACTAAAATAACTCCTTGTGTATAGTAAATTGCATCATCAGCGGTAGAGAAGGTCGCGTATTGTTCACTGTTTAAGCGTCCAAGCGGCTCTCCCAGGAAATTTTCGCTAATCAATAGTTGAAAAAGAGCGTAAAGGTCATCAGAACGAAGATTATAGGTTGCATCTCCAGCGATGAGTTCTTTTTCATACTTTTGCATTAAATTGATTCCTTGCCGATATTGCCGTTCTGATGCAGGGAGCCAAAATTTATCCGGTTGAAAGACAAAATAGGTTGTCCGTGCTTTTTTCAGGTGGGTATTTTCTCCCTCTCCTTTACCATATTTCGCAATTTGAGTTGAAAAAAATTGTTCAAACATCAGTGTCGCGAAAATTACACCTTCCTGGCGATTACTTCGATTGTCAAACCATGCTGTAGGAGTGATGATCAAATCATTTACAGACCAGCCAAAAAACGAGTTAAGTTCTCGATCTAATTGATGATATATAGATTTTGACAGGACGACACCTTTCTCTTTTTCACCTTTTGGTTGAGCCTGTTTTGCGGCAGCTGTGATAGTTGTGTTTGTTGTTGGAAATGAAGTCTCTTCGACAACCATATAGAGGATCGTAAATAGTGTCGGAAGGACGACAAACAGTGTTACTATTGAGGTAATCCAGTGTTTCCACATACATGAGAAGCAGGTGCTTAGCAGGGTATATATGCCTTTGAAACATGAGGCAACACAGTTGATTAAAAAGATGAAAATACGGAAAAGAAAGGGATGTTTTTTATTATTATTTTCATCCATATCAAGGTCTGATTTTGTTTGTTTGTTTTTCAATTCTTTGTTGAGATGTTCTTTTGTCATCGTGTTCTCCTTCACGGTTGGTCATCTTGAGGCAAAGTCAAAAGAGTATATCAGAGAGTTAATTTGATGTCTATGAGGATTTGAATATAATCTTTTCAATAACCAGAGCGACGAGGTTGAGATGAAGTCTAAAGTATATTATTTCTCCGGCACGGGAAACACACTCTATGTTGCTGAAAAAATTGCAGAAAAGTTAGAATGCAAAGTTGAGGGCATTCAGGATTTTATTGAAAAGAATGTGGTGGATCCGAATGCTGAAAGGATCGTTATAGCTTTTCCCGTCTATGCATGGGGACCACCTTCGGCAGTTATGAAATTCCTCGGAAAACTCAAAGGAATTGACAGTAGTAATATTTACTGTGTTATGACCTATGGTGGATCGTCTGGTGGAACAGCTCATATTTTCAGGAAGGGCCTTGAAAGATCAGGTGGAAAGCTTACAGCGGCACTTGGACTGAAAATGCCTGATAACTGTATTACACTTTTTAAACCACAGGATGATGAAAAACTGAAAGAAATTCTGGATGAGTCTAATAAGCATATTGAAGAGATCTCTGATTACATTGTGTCAGGAAAAAAAGGGGATATTGAGTCCAGTGGATTTATTGTTAACCTGTTGTCTGTTGTTGTTTACAAGATGTTCATCTCCAGACTTCCAAAATTCGATGAGAACTTCTACAGCACTGAAAAATGTACAAAATGTGGTCTGTGTAAAAGGATCTGTCCAGTTGAAAACATAGAACTTGTTGATGGAAGGCCTGTCTGGAATGGAAAATGTGAGCAGTGTATGGCATGTATCCAGTGGTGTCCTGTTGAGGCAATTCAATATAAGAAGAAGACCATTAATAGAAAAAGATACCACCATCCGGAAATTAAAGTTAATAATATGATCTGTAGGGAGAAGTAAATGAGTCCACATGAAATTGCAGAATTCACAGGTTGGCTGAACGTTTTTCTTCTGGGCATGCTTTCTATGACCGGAATTTTTCTGAAGTTTCTTTCGCCAAAAGGTACATTGAAAAAAAGTGTTTATAAATTTCACCCGTTCATTGGGATTGCTTTTATTCTTTCAGTGTTTACCCATGGATATTACATGATGGGAGGGATCTTTATGCACACGGGAACAGTACTTGGAGCTGTTATCATTTTTGGATATATAATCTATTTTATACTTAGAACAATAAAGTCAAAACACGCTCACTGGTTTCACAGAGTTGTGCCTATTCCCGCCGTTATACTTATGATTATACATCTGGTTTTTCCGTCTTTATTCAGTTAATTACGTTTTTATGTAAAAATAATCAAAAATTAATAATAAAATAACAATCTGTATGTAACTATATAGCAGGAAACGAAGTCAAAAGCTTAAAATTAGGGGGTTCTGAACATGAGATGGATTTATGCCGCAGTCGGAACTGGAATGCTTTTATTCTATGCAGCATTCAACTTCTGAGCTGGAAATCAGACATTACCTTTGACTTCATTACTGTCTGCTATATAATCTTTAAGTTTTAATTTTCAGGAGAAAAAAATGGGAACAGCAAAACCGGGAACAGAAGGAAAGAACATTCAGCTTAAGATCAAAAACGATGATGTTGCAGCAGGCAGCTATGCAAATTCTTTTGCGATTACATTTAACGACAACGAATTTCTCGTGGACTTTGTGATGATGCAGCCACAGGGAAAACTAGGTCTGGTAACCAACAGAATAGTCGTTACGCCCAGAAAGGCTGGTGAATTGGCGAAGGCACTGACAGATGCAGTCAAAGCATATGAAAATATGCAAAAGACAAGAAATCTGAACATACAGTAAAGACAGTAAAATTAACTTGTAATTTTAAGAATGATGATTAGAATCTGTTCAGATGTTCAACTGAATGGAGCTTTTAATGAAAAACATGCTTTTTTTAACTATTGGAATTTTTTGTTTTTTACACTTTTCCTGTAGTGAAAATCCGCCGGATGGGTTTGATCTGCCAACATCCTGTAATAACAAATGTGAAGTTGCCGGGGACATGAATGAGTTGAAAGATGCTGTCGCTATTTCAGCAGCGGGGTTTTCAAACTGTATCTGTCTGAAAAGTGGAGAAATTGTTGGTGATATTCTAGTCGGTAAACAGCTTAATATAATTGGTAAAAATGATGGAACGACTCGTTTTTCAGGCATTGAAAGTGGCATATCCATTGTTGCAGATCACACAACCATTAAAAATATCAATATAGTTAGTGGCGAACATGGAATTACAGTATCACAAGCCCAAAATGTGATTCTTGATAACATAGAGATCTCAGGAATTTCGACAAAAACATCTGTTATTAGAGTTGAAAGCAGTTCAGTTATGTTAAAAGATCTGAAGATCAAAAATATTTCGGCAGGATCTCTCTATGGCGGACGTGGAATTGTTGTGACGGGAAGTGGCTCAGATATCAATATAGAAAACTCGGAAATAGACAATGTTGATGCCACGGGGCTTATCATTAACGGAGTTCACGATGTAAATATTAGCCAAAGCACATTCTCAAACTGTGGTTTTGCCGGGGTCTGGGTTCAGAATCTAAATAATGAGACAGATAATGGACAGCTGAAATTATCTGATTCCGTTCTTGAAAATAACGGTGCGGTTTCAATAGAAATTCTCGGTAATAGTAACGTGGAAGTTGTTAGTACTTTGATTAAAGGTGTTGAAAAAAGAGAGATCTCAATGGAAGTTGTAGGTGACGGCATCGTAATGAAAAGTCTTGCTCTTTGTGAAAATGCTCCGGTTCTTTCTGTTAAAGATGTGGAAATAAGCGGATTCGAAAGGGCGGGAATTATTCTTGATGGTGAAAATGGAAAAGAATTAAAAGCTGTAAGTATTTCAGGACTGAGAATTCTTGCAGGAAACGGTAAATACGGTCTGATTGTCCAGAATGCAGTTGAAACAGAAAAATTAAGAGATGGTATCCTAGAGAATCCGTTCACTGAAAACGACATAAACATATCTGAAGCTCTTTATCTTATCGAATCAATTGAAATGCAGTGAAAATTGTGTAGAATCTCTATGAACTTCGTTGGAGGTTGATATGAGGATTGAAAAAGATTTTTTAGGAACTGTTGAACTTGATGATGATTTTCCGTTCGGAATAAACACATGGCGGGCTCTTGAAAACTTTGCTTTTAGTAAAGATTGTATGGATGTTTCGATATTCAGAGCTTTGATCGAAGTAAAAAAAGCATGCAGCATTGCTAATTTTAAAGCTGGGTTGCTGGATGAAGATATTGCAAAAGCAATTGAACACGGTTGTGATAAGGCTCTCGCAGAAGAAATTGAGCCTGGCTTAAATCCTTTTCAGGGTGGAGCCGGGACTTCGATGAATATGGCGGCTAATGAACTGATAGCAAATTTGGCGTTAAAGTTTCTTGGAAAAAACTACGGTGAATACGATGTGATCAGTCCTCTTGAGCATGTTAATCTAAGTCAATCAACTAATGATGTTTTTCCGACAGCTATAAAAACAGCTATTATAAGAAACTTGAAGCAACTGCATGAAAATGTTGAGAGATTGCTTAATGTTTTGCAGGTGAAGGAGCGTGAGTTTTCAGGAATTCTTAAGATCGGAAGAACTCAACTGCAGGATGCAATGCCTATTTCTTTAGGTCAGGAGTTTGGAGCATGGGCTGATGCTGTTTCAAGATTCAGGTGGAGAATTTCAAAGGCTCTTGACTGGATCAGAGAAGTAAATATCGGTGGAACTGCTGTTGGTACTGGAATAAATGCAGATGAAGATTATCTGAGAATTCTTCCAGATGAGCTTAGAAAAATTGTTGAAGAACCGCTTTCGGTTTCCAGGAATTGTATTGACGGAACTCAGAACGCTGACCAGATAGTCGAGGTTATGGGAATTGTGAGAACGGGTGCTGTGGTTGTGAAAAAGATCGCAAATGACATGAGAATACTTTCCAGTGGTCCTGAATGTGGAATTGGAGAGATCATTCTTCCATCTTTTCAGCAGGGAAGCTCAATAATGCCATCTAAGGTCAATCCTGTTATGGCAGAAGCTGCAGAGCAGGTTTGTCTTGAAGTAATATCAGCTGATAATACAGTTTCTCATGCTGTTTCTCAGGGTAATCTTGAGCTTCAGCAGTTTATGCCGCTAATTGCCCATAAGACAGTTTCAACGATAGGACTTTTTTCGAATATGCTAAAAAAGTTTACATTGATGGTGAAAGGAATCAAGGCAAATGAAAAACGAATTGCAGAGAATATAGCTTTATCTACTGTGATAGCAACGCTTCTTGCACCTTCTATCGGACATTTAGAGACTGCTAACTTAGTTGCAGAAGCCCTTGAAAAGAAAATGAAGTTTGTGGATTTGGTTTTGCAGAAAGAAATACTGACGAAGGAACAGCTTGACAAGCTTTTGACTCCTGAAGTGATGGCAAGCCCTGGACTTCCTATGGTGGAGGACTGATAATGAAAGCAAAAACAATTAGAGGTGACAGATTGCACATCGCTTTTTTCGGAAGGAGAAATGCAGGAAAGTCATCACTTATAAATTCTCTAACAGATCAGACAGTTTCAATTGTTTCAGATACTCCGGGAACTACAACGGATCCTGTTTATAAATCGATGGAGTTGATGCCTGTCGGTCCTGTTGTTCTGATCGATACGGCAGGAATGGATGATCTTGGGGATAGTCTTGGCGAGGAGAGGGTGAAACGTTCGGAAAAGATACTCGCAAAGACTGATCTTGCCTTGATCGTTGTTGACAGTTTTGGAGTTGCAGGAGATCTTGAAAACAGTCTGATAGAGCAGTGTGAGGATAAGAAAATTCCTTTTATAGTAGTTCTAAACAAGATCGATCAGAAAATGTCAGAGTCTGTTACAAAGTGGATAAAGGAAAAAACCTTTGTAAGAGTCTGCGCAAAAGATAAAAAAGGAATTAAGGAACTTAAAAACAGGATAATTGAAATAGCTCCAAAAGAGTGGGAACCGTCTTTTCTTAGAGATCTTGTTCATCCAGGAGACATTATTGTTCTTGTTACTCCTATCGATCTCGGAGCGCCCAAAGGAAGGCTGATAATGCCTCAGGTGAAGGCTCTTCGCGATGCACTAGATGGTGATGCTATTCCTATAATGTGTAAGGAAAGGGAGTTGACAGCGACTTTAAATTCGCTCAAAAAACCTCCGGCTCTCGTCATTACTGATTCTCAGGTTTTTGCACAAGTTTCAGCTGATGTTCCCGAGAGTGTTCCATTTACATCGTTTTCAATTTTATCAATAAGACAGAAGGGCGATCTAAGTGAAATGGTGAAGTCTGTTCTTGCCGTTGAAAATCTTAAATCAGGCGATAGAGTTCTTATTGCTGAAAGCTGCTCTCATCATCCATTAGAAGATGATATTGGGAGAGTGAAGATCCCAAGGTGGCTAAATGCACATGTCGGGGGTGGTCTGAAAATTGAAACAGTTCCCGGAGGTGAATATCCGGACGATCTAAGAGATTATGATCTTGTCGTTCACTGTGGTGCCTGTACACTCAATAGAAGAGAAATGCTCCGGAGACAGTCAATTCCAGCGAAGTTTGATGTTCCGATGACAAACTACGGAGTAATTATCAGTTATCTTCACGGAGTATTTCCAAGAGCTTTAAAACCATTCCCGGAGATCTACAGACTCTTTGACAGAAAAAAAGCTAGGAGAGATCTTTCAGAAAGAAAAAAAATGGCAACGTTTACAGAGATCTAAAAAAAAAGACCCCCTTGCGGAGGTCTTAAATTCTAAACGATTTTTTATCAGCCACTGATAGCTTCAACAGGACATACAGGAACACAGGCGCCACAGTCAACACATGCATCAGAAATTACATGTACGCCACCTTTTTCGCTGATAGCTTCAACAGGACATTCTTGGGCACAGAGGCCGCAGTTTGTGCAGAGACTAGCATCAATTTTGTGCATTTTCTTCTCCAAAATCAATTAATAATGGGCTACAAAACAACCATTTTTATATCCCGGTGAATTTTTTGTCAAGGAAAAAGAGGTTTCTAAATATAAATCAGGAAAATTTCTCAAACGAAAAAGTAATATTTGGATTTTAAGTGAAATAAAGTTTACAACACGACATGTATCATTTCTTCTAGTGTATGAAAACATATGTAAAAACAGGTGTATAGGCTGTGTAAATAAAATTGTAAAAAAAAACTGAAAAAGGTTGAAATGTGGATTTTTTTTCAATATACTCCCCCGAACAGATGCTTTGTTACTTGCATTTAGTTATAGTACTTCCAAAACTTGTTAGGAGGAAAAAATGAGCGTTAATCTTGAAAAGATCCGTGACATTTTTGCGGATTACTCCCCGGAAAAGGGTAACTTCATGGCGCTTCTTCATGAAGTTCAGAAAGTTTGCGGCAACTGGTTGCCGGAAGAAGCGTTGAAAGAAGTTTCCAGTCTTTCAAAAATGCCGTTAAACAGAATTTACGGCTTCGTTTCCTTTTATTCTATGTTCTCAACTGAACCAAGAGGAGAGCATCTAATCAGAGTCTGTAAGGATGGACCTTGCGAAGCTAAGGGTTCTCTTATTATTGCAGAACTTCTTATGAAAGAGTTTGACATCGATTTTGGCGAAACAACAGAAGACGGAAAGTTTACACTCGAAGAGACTGCATGTCTTGGAATGTGTACTGCTGCTCCTGCTATTATGATCGATGACCAAGTCTTTGGCAATGTGACTCCTGAGTCGCTGAATTCGATTCTGAAACAGTACAGATAGTGGAGGAAAAGGAAATGAAATATAATGCAAAAATACTTTCGACCGACAATGTTCTTCTTAAGAATGTCGGCGTAATTGATCCTTTGAAAGTGGATGAGTATGTTGCCAAGGGCGGATACGAAGGACTTAAAAAGGCTCTCGGTATGGACAGAAAAGAGATTATTGAAGTTGTAAGTGACTCCGGTCTTCGTGGACGTGGCGGTGCAAACTTCCCGACTGGAAGAAAATGGATGTTCACATACAATGCAGATGCAGATCAGAAATATATCATCATTAATGCAGACGAAGGTGAGCCTGGTACAGTTAAGGACAGAGTTCTTATGGAAGGCGATCCTCATCAGCTTATCGAAGGTATTGTAATTGCTGCCTACGCAATAGGCGCAACAAAAGGATTTATCTATGTTCGTGGAGAATATAGAGAATCTATCAATACCATCAGAAAAGCTATTGCAGCTGCAGTTGAAAAAGGATTTCTCGGTGAAAAGATCCTCGGAACAGATTTTTCTTTTGAACTTTCAGTTGCTGAAGGTGGCGGAGCATATGTCTGTGGTGAAGAGACAGCACTTATTGATTCTATCGAAGGAAAAAGAGGAGAACCAAGGCTTAAACCTCCGTATCCTCCAGTAGAAGGTCTTTTCGGAAAACCGACAATAGTTAATAATGTGGAAACTATCGCAAACGTTCCTCACATTATTGCAAAAGGTTCTGAGTGGTTTAGAGGTCTCGGACCTTCATGTAGTCCGGGAACAAAGCTTTTCATGCTTACCGGTGATATTAATGAACCAGGTATCCTTGAAACTCCTCTAGACATTTCTTTTGATGAAATTATTGAAAAATATGGAAAGGGTGTTTCAGGCGGAAAAATTAAGTTTGCACAGATAGGCGGAAGCTCAGGAAATCTTTTTACTCCTGAAATGCTCGGAAAAGTTTGGAGCTATGAAAGATGTTGCGAATTTAACGTAAGTTACGGAACAGGATCTATCTTTGTAAACAACGATTCAAGAAATCTTGTTGATCATCTTCTTACAGTTGCAGAGTTCTTTGAACATGAGAGCTGTGGAAAATGTACACCATGCCGAGAAGGAACTCACAGAGTAAGAGAAATTCTTGAAAAATTTGCTTTCGGTGAAGGAACTATAAGCGATCTTGAACTTCTTGAAGAACTTAGTCTTGTAATGAGGAAGAGCTCTCTTTGTGGACTTGGACAGGCTTGTATCAATCCTGTACTTGATGCTATTGAGCATTACAAAGGCGAGATTTTGGCTAACTGATCAAAAATGGAGTAAAAAATGTCAGATAAAGTAAAAGTAATGATCGACGGGCTCGAAGTTAATGTTCCCGCTGATTTCACTGTGCTTCAGGCTGCGCAAGTTGCAGGTGTTGATATTCCGACACTGTGTTACCATCCTGATCTTAGAACGACTGGAAACTGTCGTGTTTGTGTTGTTGAAATTGAAGGTATGCCGACTTTTCAGCCTTCATGTGCTTTTAAGGTTTGGGACGGAATGAGAGTTAAGACTAACACTCCGGAGCTTAGAAGAGCACGTAAGATGACACTCGAACTTATAATTTCACGTCATAACACTGAATGTCTCAGTTGTGACAGCAATGGAAACTGTGAACTTCAGAAACTTGCTGATAAGATGAATATCAGAGACGTAAGATTTGAAATACAGCCTGATTTTGAGCATCCGATGGATCACTCAAGTGTTATTCACCGTGATCCTTCCAAATGTGTAAATTGTGGAAGATGTATCCGTATGTGTAATGAAATCCAGACAGTAAACGCTCTTGAATGGGCGGGTCGCGGATATGAGAAGATGGCTATGACAACAATGGAAAAACCAATTGCCGAGACAGCATGTATTTCCTGTGGTCAGTGTATTAATGTTTGTCCTGTCGGCGCTATAACAGAAAGAGACGATACTGCTAGGGCATGGGCCTTTATTGAAGATCCTGACGTTCATACTGTTGTTCAGACTGCACCTGCAATTAGAGCTGGAATCGGTGAAGCTTGTGGCCTTGCAGAAGGTTATCTCAGTCCTGGAAAAATGTTCGCAGCAATTAAGAAATTAGGTTTCGATAAGGCTATGGACACAGATTTCACTGCTGACCTTACAATTATGGAAGAAGGAACAGAGTTTCTCGGTCGTGTAACAAAGGCTATCAAAGATGGTGATCCTGATGTCAAATTTCCAATGTTTACATCATGTTCTCCTGGATGGATCAATTTCATAGAAACTTTCTACCCTGAATTTCTTGATAATCTTTCAACTTGTAAGTCACCTCAGCAGATGTTCGGACCTCTTGCAAAAACTTACTATCCTGAAAAGATGGGAATCGATCCTTCAAAGATCAAGGTTATCTCAATGATGCCTTGTACTGCTAAAAAGCTCGAGTGCGACAGACCTGAAATGAGAGATAGCGGATATCAGGATGTTGATCTTGTTCTTACAACAAGAGAATTTGCAAAGATGATCAAAGAAGCAAATATTGATTTTGATAGACTTGAAGAGATCAAACCTGATGCACCTATGGGTGTTTCAACTGGTGCTGCAGATATTTTCGCCAATACTGGTGGTGTTATGGAAGCTGCTCTTAGAACAGTTCATGAGATCATTACCGGCGAAGCACTTCCTGCACTTCTTAACTTCACTCCTGTTCGTGGACTCGAAGGAATTAAAGAAGCTTCAATTACTTTTGATAAGGTAGCTGAAGGTTATGAATTTCTTAAGGGTGTAACAGTTAATGTTGCTGTTGCAAATGCTACAGGAAACGCAAGAAAGCTTCTTGATGCTGTTAAAGCTGGCGAGAAGAGCTATCACTTTGTAGAAGTTATGTGTTGTCCCGGTGGATGCATCGGTGGCGGTGGACAGGCTAAACCTGTTTCATGGGAGATCAAGGCAAAGAGAGCTGCTGCGATCTATAAAGAAGACGAAGGACGTGAACTTAGAAAGTCTCATGAGAATCCTGCTATTCAGACACTTTACAGTGAATTCCTCGGAAAACCGAATGGACACAAAGCTCACGAGCTTCTTCACACTCACTACACATCAAAGGCACATCTCCTTAAATAATGAGAAATGTCTTGCGATAATTTTTGGGGAGCCTTCGGGCTCCCTTTTTTTTGCAGTGTTTCTATAAATCTTGTAATCAGAAATTACCATATTATAATATTAACAAGGTTTTAGTTTTGTAATGTTTTTGTGAGGGCTAGTTATGAAAGAAAAACTCTTTGTATTGTGTGTTATTATGCTGAATGTGATTTCATGTGGTGGTGAAGATACATTGGATGAAGGGAATACTGGAGACACGGGAAACACCGGTGACTCAGGAGATACAGGAGATACTGGAAACACTGGAGATACGGGAGGTTGTCCTGGAAATGACAGGTTTTGTTACAGTCATGATGGTCTGAACTGGTCTGATCCTTCCAGTCAGGTTCTGTCTTATAGTGATGCAGGAGAATATTGTTATAATAAATTCGGTAGGCTTCCAACGATATCTGAACTCAGGACACTTGTTAAGAACTGTCCTGCAACTCAGACTGGAGGATTATGCAAAGTTGATGACAGTTGTTTAAGTCAGACCAGCTGCTGGAGTGATAACTGTCTAGGTTGTGAAGAAGGTAAGACTTATTCTGTGTTCGAGGACAAAGGATGGTTCTGGTCAGGTTCTGCAACAGAGGAAGCAGCTAGTCATGTGTGGCGAATAAATTTTGATGATGGAAATTTAGGGGCATACGATGTATCAAGTGCCAACTATGTCAGATGTGTGGAAGACGGGAACAGATGCCCTGAAAATAATAAATTCTGTTATGATAATGACGGGCTGAAATGGTCGGATATTTCAAGGAAAGGGATGTCTTGGGATGACGCAGGAAAATTTTGTGAAGATATTGATGGCAGACTTCCTACGATTTCAGAACTCAGAACACTAATTCAAAATTGTTCTTCTACAGAAACTGACGGGGAATGCAATGTCACTGATTCCTGTTTAAGCTATGATTGTGGTAATAATAACGAATGTTATGGCTGTTCAGGGGAAGAAATCGAAGAATTCTCTAAGTTAGGCGATTTTGCTGTTTTATGGTCGTCTTCTGTAGTAACTTTTGTAGATGGTGAAGTTTGGCATGTGAATTTTTTTAATGCATCTATATATTCAGATTTAAGAGGACATTTAAATCATTTTCGGTGTATAGATGCTGATATCTGTGTAAGCGAATATGAAGTGCGTTGTTATGATGATGATCTTTACTGGTATGATTCCTGTGGCAATAAGGAAGGTATGAAGGAGAGTTGTCTTCTCGGATGTGAAAATGAAGAAGAGTGTAAGAAAGATTCCAATGAAAGATGGGTGGATCCTGACACCGGTTTGTCCTGGTCTATAGCAACAGAAGATCCTGTTGTCTGGGATGGAAGTGTCGATTTCTGTAATAATCTCGGTGACAACTGGAGAGTTCCCACCATAAGCGAACTGAGAACACTTATGCAGAATTGTTCTGGCACTGTCACTGGAGGAGAATGTGCTGTTACAGATAGTTGTTTAAACAGTAGCTGTTACAATGATGAATGTCGCAACTGTTCAGCATCTTTTTCCGGATATTCCAAAATAGGAGATATGGATCTTTTCTGGTCATCCTCGGTAAATGATGCCGATAACAGCATTGCATTTGAAATCAGTTTTTTTGACGGAGGCATTTATGCTGACTCTAAAACCACACAAGCACAGAGCATGTGTGTAAGATAAAGAGGTTCAGCTTATCTGATTAACTTTTCCGTCTTTAAGCTGATAGCTTGTAGAATCTGTCGGATCTTTTGCGATTCCATCATTAAATTCGAGTTTTTCGCCTCTGATGCTAACCCAGCCATGAACTTTTGCCGGAGAGCCGTAGACTAGTGCAAAGTCAGGAACATCTTTTGTAACAACTGATCCGGCTCCTACAAAGGCGTAGCGTCCAACTGTAACTCCGCATACTATTGTTGCGTTTGCACCGATTGAGCAACCTTTTTTTATGAGAGTTTTCTTAAATTCAGTTTTTCTTTCAATGAAGGATCGAGGATTAATGACGTTTGTAAAAACCATGGATGGTCCTAAGAATACATCATCTTCAACTTCAACACCTTCATAAATTGAGATATTATTCTGCGCTTTTACATTATTGCCAACCGTGACATTTGCTCCTACAACACAGTTTTGACCAAAATTACAGTTTTTTCCGATAGTTGTATTTTTTAATATGTGGCCGAAACACCATATCTTTGTTCCTTTTCCGATATTTACATTGTCATCGATTATTGTGGTTTCATGGACAAAATAATTTTCCGGGTTCATTATCTTCTCCAGGATTTGAGGAAGGGGTGATAATCTCCCCGAAGACCTACAGCACAGGAGTTTCTGATGTTAAAAGCGATCTCGACAGCAGGTCTGGAATCTTCAAGTGTAAATCCTTTTCCTTCAAGAATTTTCTCATAACTGCGTGTGTGAAGATCTGTAAATCCGTCACTGAATTCGAGTTCCTGTCCATCAACAGTTATTGAGCGGTATGTTTTCTGGCCTTTTTCTGCTATAAATCCGGGAAGCATTTTATCACTGATACTGAGGAACCATCTTACTCTTGCTCTTTCAAATTCCAGGTATCCGGCTGCAACATCTCTTTCCTGCACATTAACAATATTTTTTTTCACATAACCGAATATCCACTGAAGCATATCAAAGAAATGAATGCCTATATTTGTAGCCATTCCTCCTGATTTTGAAATATCTCCTTTCCAGGAAATATCGTACCAGCGACCTCTGCTTGTGATATAGCTGAGGTCAACATCGTAAATTTTATCGGCAGGACCTTCATCTATCTTTTTCTTAAGTTCCATAATTGTCTTATGGAGTCTGAGCTGAAGTATGGTTGATACGCTGTATCCGGTTTCCTTTTCAATTATTTTAAGATTATCAACAGTCCATGGATTAAGTACGAGAGGTTTTTCACAGATAGCGTTTGCACGATTTCTCAGTGCAAGTCTAATGTGTGCATCATGCAGATAGTTAGGAGAGGCAATGCTTACAAAGTCTATCTTGTTCTCTCGTCTTCTAAGTTTGTCAAGATGTCTATCAAACCGCTCAAATTCGACAAAGAACTCCGCCTGAGGAAAGTAGGAATCAATAATTCCTATGCTGTCGTTAGGATCCATTATAGCAAGAAGGTTGTTACCTGTTTCTTTTATTGCTTTCATGTGGCGGGGTGCGATGTATCCGGCTGCGCCGATAAGGGCAAAATTTTTCATTTAAAGTCTCCCTGTTACCTTGTCTCGATCAAAAAATCCTTTTATGTCATAAATAACAGTCTGGTTATTAATATACCCTGAAAGATCATAGTTCTTAAATTCATTGTGTGAAACAGCAAGAATCAGTGCATCATAATCAAAATCAGAGCACTTATCAAATTCTGTAAGTTTTACATTGTATTCTTCCATAACTTCAAAAGGATCGGCAAGAGGATCACAGACATCAACTACACAGCCGAATTCATGAAGCTCGTTAATAACGTCAATAACTCTTGAATTTCTGATGTCCGGGCAATTTTCTTTGAATGTCATTCCCAATACCAGAATCTTTGAATGTTTGATCTTTTTGCTTTTCTGGATCATCAGTTTTATTACTTTGTTGGCAACATAGATTCCCATATTATCATTGATCCTTCTTCCAGAAAGAATAACTTCCGGATTATATCCGACAGCCTGTGCCTTATGTGTGAGATAGTAGGGATCGACGCCAATGCAGTGTCCGCCTACAAGACCCGGCCTGAAAGGAAGAAAGTTCCATTTGCTGCCTGCTGCTTCAAGAACATCAAGTGTGTCAATTCCAAGTCTTTCAAAGATCAGTGCAAGCTCATTAACGAAAGCAATATTCACATCTCTTTGAGAGTTTTCGATAACTTTAGCGGCCTCAGCGACTTTTATTGAAGATGCTTTGTGTGTTCCGGCTGTAATTATTCTGTTATAAAGTGCGTCAACTTCATCAGCAACTTCCGGAGTAGATCCGCTTGTTACTTTTTTAATTGTAACAACTGTGTGAACTTTATCTCCCGGATTGACTCTTTCAGGAGAAAACGCACAGAAAAAATCCTTGTTGAATTTCATTCCGGTTTTTTCTTCAAGTATGGGAACACAGATTTCTTCTGTACAGCCGGGATAAACAGTTGATTCATAAATGACGATGTTTCCTTTTTTAAGAACTTTAGCGACAGCTTCTGTTCCCTTTATCACAGGTGTAAGGTCAGGCTGCTTATTTTCGTTTATCGGTGTAGGAACCGTTACGATGTAGTAATCACAGTCAGCAGTATTGTTTATGTCTGAAGTGAATGTAAGCTTTGTGGCTTTTTTAAGGTTTTCAGGTTCAACCTCAAGAGTTTTTTCAATTCCTTTCTTAAGTTCTTCAAGTCTTTTTTTATTTATATCAAAACCAACGGTTTCAATGATCTTTCCAAACTCAACAGCCAGTGGAAGTCCAACATATCCAAGACCTACGACACATATTTTTTTTTCAGCCAATTCAACCTCCAGATTCAGGGACATTAGAATATTAAGAACAAGTTAGTATTGATAAAACTTAGTGAATAAAAAGTCAAGTTTTGAACAGCTCACCTAGCTTTATCTGTCGGATATACTTCTTTTGGGTTTTCCTGAATAGATCGCTGCTTTCTGATCGATTTTTCTCATGGGTTTCTGAGTCGTTTTTTCTTCAAGGTAATGAGCCATAAGTCCCGGCACTCTTGAGATCATGAAGATACCGTTTGCAAGTTCCATCGGAAAATCAAGAGCAAGAAGTACAGCACCGATCATTCCGTCAACGTTTACAGGTAATTTTTTTCCTTTGATCTTAAAGATGAACTCTTCGATCTTTTTTGCCAGTTTTATATAGAAAAGTTTGTTTTCTTCAAGGTTTTCAAAGCAAATTTCCGTAAGTTTTGTGCTTCTGGGATCTTCGGAGTGAAATCTATGCCCAAAACCGGGAAATCTGAACTTCTGATCCATTTTGTCACGAACGAATTCTTCAATTTTTTTATCATCAAGTTTCATATCGCAGTGTTTAGCGGCTTCAGTAAAGACCTTCATTGCGTTTTCGATAGCTCCACCGTGAAAGTTGTTGATCGCAAGAAGTCCTGATGCAACTGCGCCGTTTAATGGAGCTCCGGTTGATGTTGAATTTAGTGTGGCTAGAGCACTTGGCGGAGTAGCTCCGTGATCTATCGAAGAAACTATAACTGACTGGAAAACTTTGCCCTCTCCAACACTTGGAAGGTCTCCTTTAAGGATGAGATAGACGGTTTCAGCATAACTGAGTTTTTCCATGATATCTTCAATAGCGTAACCGCGGACAAGAATTTCGTTTGGCTTAATTGATGTTACCTCTGTTTTCCATTCATTCATTTATCTCTCCATAAATTTAATTAATAAGAACCGCTACTGATGATAACCTTTATAAACTTTTTTTCAAAAAAAATAGTCTACCAGACTAAAAGTGGTTAAAATAAGCTTAGAAAAAAAATCCGGAGGTAAATATGAAGAAGTTTTTTATCCTTATTTTTCTTTTTACAATTTGTGCATGCTCAGTTGATGATTCCACTCCTTTTGATGGTGACGGAATTACGGATCAGACTACTACCGACAATGAAAAGCAGGACGAATTCCTTCCATCAAATGATGACCAGCCTGATATTGCAGTTGATAATGAGATCGATGATCTGGTGGATGACCTTATTATTGACGACGAAGATACAGTTGATGATGATCAGATAGTTCTAGAGGGTGTTAGCGGTCTGACAGTTACTGACACAATTGATTCTATTACACTAAGTTGGACTAATCCGGTTGCAGAAGGTCTAGAGAGCATTGTGATAAGACTTGATTCCATTCAGTATCCGCAATCTGTAAATGACGGAACAGAAGTTTATAACGGTATAGCTGAGACATATTTAGAAAGCACAGTGAAAGCGGGTGAAAAATATTATTATTCCGTTTTTGCCTGTTATGGTAACCAGGGTTGTTCTGATCCGGCTTATGTTTCAGCTCAACCTTGCTATAGTCAGCTTGATGTCGTTTTTGTCATGGATGTTTCAACTACAATGAGCAATATTCTTTCTGAACTGGAAGGAGAGATTGGTCTTGTATGGGATTTTGTTGCGGGAAAATTTCCTGATGAAACTCCGCATTTTGGACTTACGGTCTTTGTTGATGACGTGCTTATGACAAATTCAGGGCAGCCATTTGGAGCAGTTGGGGATATCAAGACAGAATTTAATAAGTGGTATACTCACACTTCAACTAATGAGCAGACTCAGTCAACCGCAAGTAATCTGGATTGGCCGGAAAACTCACTTGATGCGCTGGCCGTTTCAGCGACTGATTTTAACTGGAGAAATTCAGCAGAAACTCTTAGAATAGTAATTCACGCTACTGATGACACTTTTCTTGAAAAACCGGATAAATTTGATAGCAACATCGCTGCAGAGCATACCTATGATGAAACTGTAGCTCTTTTAGTTCAGGAAAAGGTAAGAGTTGGTGCATTTGCTGCTAAAATCGGCGGATCAACTGGGACAACAAATGTAGAACCCGGGTTTTTCACAGATTACAACAGCAGACCTTCAATTCCAGAGGCAACAGGTGGAGAAGTGTACTTTATTGAAGACGTTAAGGACGGAACGATCCACATGTATGATTCAGTAAATACTTTCATAGAAAACGTGATGTGTAGAAGCTACGACGATAAGTAAAATCTTTTAGAAATTATTCACAGACAGTAAAACGCTCTTTGTTGTAGCGTTTTCTCGTAAAAATTGCATAAATCTGTAAAATACGTTTCTTGACCTTTAAAATTCTGGATGGAGGCTGCTTTGAGATTTTTTAAACTTGTACCTGTTTTGTTTCTGTTTTTTGTAATTAACAGCTGTGGAGAAGAAGAGTCAGCAGATGAGTGGTTTGCATTTGAAGAAATAGCTCCAGTTGGAGACATCTATTATGCAAAGGACAGTTTTCGGAAAAATGATGATTCTATTTATCTTCACATGAACGGAGGATCTTATGGAAGCCTGCTGAAAAAATATACTTTTAGGTATGTGGACTCAAAGGGAGCGATTAATTCGGAAATGACAACGGTTGCCAACTTCAGTGAACTTGGATTTACCACTCCGCGTATCCTTGATCTTGCAGTTTCCGATTGTATGTTGCGACCTTATGCAATTGTAAGTGATGGCACAGAAGGAACGTATTTTGTTGATTTTACTAATGAAACAAAGGTTGATATCGGAAAATACTATAACTATGCATCCCTGAGGGTAGATGAATGTAAAGGATATATCGCATCTCACGCATTTATGGCTGTCGGCGGAGTTCTCACCGATTCAACAGGTTCAAAAAATATATCAAATATAACCGGTGGTGGTTTTTTTGTCTATAACTCGACATCAGGTAATTTGGAAATTGTTGAAGACGTTTTTGACGGCCTTGGTAAATTCAGTGATATCTTTGAAGATGCAAATGATATCAGGATCGTTTCTTCAAGAGGAGATGAAGTAACAAAGTTTATTTCCGCTATTGCTTTTATTAATGGGGAAAGCAGATTTAAAATACTTCAGTGGTATGCGGAAAATGGATTTATGGATGATACAACAAGATTTGCCTATTCATTATCCGGACTAAATGTTAATGTAAAAACATTTGACTACAACGGAACAGATCTTTCTTCTTCTGTGGCTCAGTTCTGTGCTGTGGGAGAAGATAACAAGAGTGATGGATATAGGATCTACCTGTGGAATCCTCCAACATCTTCCGGTGATCTTCCGGGAATTGAAACTGACTATCCCGGAAGATGTTCTGTCACAAATTATTTTTATACAGATGCCTATGCCAACTACGCATATCCATGGTCAAGCTATAATTCAGCAAAGAATGAACTGTCAATTGTCTGGAAACCATTTAGAACAAATGATACCAAGACAATGCTGATCGATAAGGCAAAAAGTTCAAACTGGGTCTTTGCAACGAGATTCAATTTTATTGCAAAAGGATCTGGGACAAGCCCGATAATGATCTTTTATGATGATAATGACTTTTTAAAACTCGCAGTCTGTAAAAAACGCCAGAGCTGTACATTTAACTGAGGGAAAATTGTTTAAAAATCTAATTCTTGTTGGAGCAGGCGGTTTTTTCGGAGCCGCAGCGAGATATCTTATCTATCAGGTAACAGATACCATTTATCATAAATCACATTTTCCGTGGGGAACGCTAATAGTTAACCTTGTCGGAAGCTTTCTCATTGGATTAGCCCTTGGAGCCGCGATAAAGTTCAATGTCTTAAGCAGACACACCGTTGGGCATTATTTCCTCGTCACAGGCTTTTTGGGAGCCTTTACAACCTTCTCGACCTTCAGTCAGGACAATCTGATTCTGTTAATGGATAAACATTATCTAAGCTTCGGAATAAACCTCGCAGCAAACACAATTCCCGGACTTATACTTGTTGCGTGCGGGTTTTTTCTTGTGACTAAGTTGGGGTGAATCCTTGATAATCCTTGCATTAAAGTTTCCCATAAAATCTGTGCACTTTTTTTAGGAAGGTTTAGGAGCCTTTTTTGTTTCTATTCTATTTTTGACGGATCTATCAGATGAAGATATTCATCATCACAGGCTATTGCAACAATTCCATCAATCACAACAATTGACAGTGGCGAAGCATTTAGTTCATAACTGTAAGCTGTAGAAAGCTGGATTTCGTCACCGTTTACCGATTCCTCAATAACAAGTAGTGAGCCTTTTCCTGTGCCATTGCTATTGGCAATATATATCAGCCCTTCATCGACAAACATGTCCGTGACGTTGTTTATAAGGGTGGAATCAATAGAGAGTGTCAGTTTTTCTGAAGTTGAAAGATCAATACGCACAAACTCTATGGCTGGTGCTTTCGCAACCAGATATACAGCACTTTTATCTGTGTTGAATTTTACCTCGGAAAGTGCAAAGAGTTCGACCGCACCCAAATCGACAGACTCTATGGTATGCAATTCAACCGGCTCGGGATCCATAAAATCAATGGCCGCATGGCGTTCATCGAAAGGATCGAGTGAACCTGCGTTGATACCAATCAGCCAGGGACGAAGTTCGCTCCCTTCCTCCAGCTCAACGGCGGCAAGCGCGGTAACGTTAACACCGCTTGAAAACCCCACACCTTCAATTGGTTTCACATCGGTTGACCGATCACCGAAGAGCAACACCGTACTCTGCACAAAGTGATATCCATCATCGAATTCCAACCAGTTTGCTGTCGAAATAAAAGTGCGCTCATATTCAAGAACCGATGTATAACAGAATGCAATACCACCGGGACGGGTCGGAGTATAGCTGAACCCCGGCATCGGCACTTCTTCTATCTGATTGTGACTTTCTATGTTTCCTGAATCTTCATCAATAAAAATAACATCAATTGGATTTTCTTCCGGAGTTGCCGCTGCAACCGCTACGGATATTTCTCCGACACCGTTATATTTGTAGTTGACAGCTTCACCGGCATCAGTGGGCATATCTACAACAGTAACACATGTAACATCATCAATTCCATCAATTACACATTCAAGAAGTTGTAGCGGAGTTCCGCCTAAAGCTCTGATTTTTCCTGCGACAACATCCAGATCACGCATTACGCCGTTAAATTTAAAAGCAGTAGGATTGTATCCCGGTATCGGTTCCTGTTCTTCATCAATATCGTTATCGGAATAATTTTCATCATTTTCATCAGTTACAACCTCAGCTTCATTAACTGTGTCTGCCTGCATTGTATCAGCATCATTTTCTGTGTCATCTGCTTGAACATGTTCATCGCTGTCATTTTTCTTGTCGGAAGTTTGGCTACATGAGATCGACACAACAGCGACACACACCAAAATAAAGAAAAACAATAGTTTTATCAGATACTTATCAGTCATCATGGTTCCTCACTTTTCATTCTGTACCTTTTAGTAATCCAGGCGTTCCAACCACATCCACTGGAATTGGGGGAGGGGAGTCGGGATAGAGTTCTTTAAAAAAATTAATTATCTCCTGAACGCTCGCATAACTCCTTCCACCTGCATAGGAACGGCCTGGAATTGAAACCTTTGTAACATCATACCCAAGCGGCACACGACGCGATGTGTCTTCCTCTCGTTGATTGAGGAAGGCATCCGGGTTTGAATAAGCGATCCGCCATTCCTCTGGACACATAACCACCCTATCATCTGTGTCATCGCCATCAAAATCTCCAACTACGGGGTGGCAATCCGTACTACCGTAAATGTCGGAAGGAACAACAGAATCAAAATCACCCCACTCATCGCCGTTATATGTAGAAATCAGCCAGTCATCATTTTTATACTTAACACTCAACCCCGACCAAGCATCATCACCAGCATAGTTACCAACCATGAGAATATCTTCATTGCCCCCATATCTGTTTGGCGTTCCACTATATTCAATAGCATCATAATCGGGATAAAAAGAAAGATGTGCGACAATCCTTCCCTCTTCAGCGAGTGTATCTGGAACTTTATATACTACATATGTATATTGACTGGCTTCAATACGATGTCCCGTAGTCAAATATGCCCAACCAGGGGCTTCGGCCAAACGCGCGTCGGAAAGATACTCTATCTCCTCATTAAAAATTCCGAAGTCCGCAAGATCCGGACCGCCGTGATCTATGCGCCAAAAACCATCGGAGCAGGCTATCGCAATATCGTTCCAACCATCGTTGTCATAATCCCCGATCGCCGGTCTGCTATATTGTGAATCCGGTATTGTGGGATCGGTTCCGTATGGATCCATCGTTCTCGTATCGACCCAATCTGCTGAATAATCTATCTCCCAATCCCAGCCCGGCCAGATGCCACTACGAAGAATTCCCGAATCGGTAAAAGTAATATACCACTTGCCATTTTCTTTGTCGTAGAGAACGAAATCGGTGCGGCCGTCGTTGTTCATATCCGCAACATAGGACCAGACCCAGCGACTAGGAATAGGCGAATGATTAAGCTCTAAATCCCATGATCCAAAGTTGTCGCCGCCTGCGCCTTGACCGGAGAGATCTATCTTCCATGAACCGTTCGACCAGCTGACGAGATCGGCGCGACCATCGCCATCGAAGTCCAAATCTTTACCCATGCCGCTACCCGCTGGATAGATTTCTTCATCGGGACAAACAGGATCGCTTGCAGCTATGTCGAAGGCCTTACAGACCATGCCAAGACCTGCTGCTCTCATGGTGATCATGCGCTCGCTCGTCATGAGGTCACCGCTCGACAGCTCCGGATATTGGCTATTTATCCCAGCCAAGAATGTATCGACCAAACCCATCGCGACATCGACGCGAGGTTGTTTGCCTATGTTCTCACCCGTCGTATCGGCCTGCGGAACACCCGAGTTTATGAGTATCTCCCGCATCTTCACGGGCATTAAATAGCGCTTGCCACCGGCTTCGCGTTTTGCGTAGCTCTGTATGAGTGTTGCTGCACCGCCTACCATGGCTGCGGCAGAAGATGTGCCACCAAAGTTGTCTATGAAGTAGCTGTTCGTTTCCGTATTCGGAGGAACTGCTCCAGTCGTGCCCTCCCAAGCGTATTGACCGTATGGATAACCAGTCGTCACAACGCCCGTGCCCCAAGCAAATGCGTCGAGCGTCGCACCATAGTTGGAGAAAAAGATCTTTTCCTTGTTTGCACCCCACGTTGCGCCAACGAGAATAGAACCGGAATCGTTTGCACTCAAATCCACCGCCCAATCCCAATCGCCCGTGTAGAGATCCGAATTGCCCAAATCCATCTGGCCATTGCCGCTACCGACTATAACGGTAACACCGTAGGCCGTAGCCTGTTCTATTGCATCGAACATGTATTGATAAATCTCAGCAGGCATACAGCCATATTGAGAAGTGGCATCGCCACCGCCGCATCCATCTTCAGTTAACTTACCCGGAACTTGAATCTCAACGACCCATATCGAGCCCTGTTCGATGTCGTCTGCGCCACCCTGAGACTCATTGATTCCATCAGTCCGCACACGCAATGCCCCCGACGTACCACCAGATAGTTGTGACAACAAATAACGAGCATCGGGTGCAAACCCGGTAACGCCGTGGCCGTTATCCTCGGCTACCAGCACACCTGCAACTGCGGTGCCATGCGCTATCCATGAATCACAATCAGGATAGGTTGCAACGCCCTCACCAAATGCACAATCGGGATGTCCCAACATCGAACCGCCCTGATAATCATAAGCACCTATCAATCCTAAATCGTCATGATCGAGATTCACGCCCTTCTCTGCATCTACCAAAAATACGTCCGCACCCGTAATGCCCTCGGCCCATGCGGCTTCGGCATTTAGGCCACCGTGTGTGGATTCCTTCTTCAGATAATCCTGATGACCCGTAAGCGATGGTGTGGTTTCGAGCGATGCGGGATAGTCCCTGAACTTGGGATAAACTTTGTCGACACCGCGCTGAATTTTTAGCTCATTCATGAGCTCCATCGCCTCGATGGGATCCGCTGCTTCCAGCATGTAAATTGAGTTAAAATCGGCAAGGCTTTTTCCGGACAACCTCTCGAGATTGTGACGGGCTGCCAGAACTTTTTCCGCCGGAGCTGAAACTGAACGCTGAATGCCAACACCTGGATGCTGAGAAAGGATCGAACGAACGACGGAAATATCATTATTTGTCACATCTTCATTGATACCGTTTAAAAGTAAAGAACGACTGTAAAGAACCTTTTTCGCTGTCAGCCTGACTTGCAGAGATTCTTTAAAATGAATGACGAGAGTTCCTGTGTAGGCATCACTTAACATCAGTTTCTCAAAAGAACTGTTTCCATTATTTAAGTTTTCTTCAGTAGATTCAGGGATGTGATAGTTGTCACAACCTGCTGTTATTAAACTAACTATTAAAAAAAGTCTGAAAAACAATCTGTTTAAAAATAGCCTCATTGTGAGCCGCTCCTTTAAAATGACTGAAAACAACAGCATTATAGCTATTAAATGAAAAAAATTCATGAAGGGGCCCTCCAGAACAAAATAACTCTGTTTCGGTTTTATTCTATATTTTTACGTATTTAAATGCAAAAGTATCCTGCGTTTTATTTGAAAAACAATTTGAAAAAGCCTACAATATGAAGATCAAGTTAGATTTTACGAGTTTATTCGGAGGAAACGATGAAAAAAATCTTTGGATCGTTATTTTATTAATCATTGGTGCAAGTAATTATGGTTGTGCAACAACTTCTTGGCAGTTGGGTGAGGTGAAAAAACGGGCTGTATTCGATCTTAGTTGCGATGTTGGCCAAATCACCGTCAAGGAAATAGGGGGCGGTAGCTATATGGCCTCCGGCTGTGGAAAGGCCTCCACTTATATGGCTGGTACCTGGTGTGGGGGAATTCATGCCCGTAGTGGGTGTCATATGGCGCTGGAGCGTGTCTTCAAGCCGGAGGAATAGCCATTCAGGGGAAATAAAAATTAGAGGAGATTTAAATCTTCTTAGATGATTTCAAAAAATCGAGGATCGGAGTGAGTCCTCGGTTTTTTGCGGTGTCTTCCGGAGTGTTTCCGTTGTTATCTTTCATTTCCTTGTTTGCACCTGCTTTTACCAAGGTTTTTACCATGTTAAGTCTGTTATACTCAACTGCAAGGTGAAGAGCTGTTTTTCCACTTTTTTCAGTGAAGTTAATGTTCTTTGTTTTTGCGGCAATAAGATCAACAAGGTTCTGTCTGTTGCTTCTTACAGCATACATAAGACATGAAAAGCCTGAATATGTGTCAGATTCATCAGGATTGCCACCATTTTCAAGAAGATAGGTTGCTATATCGAAAAATCCCATGCTGACTGAAACGAGCGTTGGACCGAATCCGTTTGATGCAACAGTTGTCGGTGATGCACCTTTTTTAATCATCATCTCAACAAGTTTTTTATTACCTGACTGAGCAGCCCAGTAAAGCATTGAGTAACCTGAGTTGTCGATATATTTGGCATCGGCACCATTATCAAGAAGAACTTCAGCGATATTTGCCTTTTTGTATGTGAGAGCTTCTTTTAGGGGAGTGTAGTTGTCACTTGAAACAAAGTTTACGCTGGCCCCTTTTTTAATTAGATACTTTACAACTTCAACAAAGCCGAGTCTTGAAGCCATCTGAAGAGGAGAGTATCCACTTTTATTTAAACCGTTAACATCGGCACTTTTCTTTTCAACAAGTTCCTTAACTGATTTGAGGTTGCCTGATTGAATAGCGTAATCCAGGGTTCCTTTCTGAGACTGTCCGTAGCCATATCCATAGTTATTATAACCGTAGTTGTTGTGACCATACTTGTTTGCCGGTGGAGGTGTTTTTTGAGCCATTGCACCTGATTTTTCAAATCCATCCTGAAACCCGTTCTTGTAACCTTCGGCATATGCTGATGCAAAAGTTTTCTCAGGTTGTCCGACTGTTGCGCAACCCATCATAATTAAAAACATTGCTATCAGTGTGATTTTCTTCATCTGCTTCTCCTTAGCTAAAGTAGTTGACAAAACATTTTAACTTCTGACAATGTATTTTTCAAGAATTAAGGTGATATTAAAATTATTTAGGATGTGTTATGAGCTTAAATTCAGTTGAGATCGAGAAAAGAACCGCAATAGAGTCTGCAATTGATCCTGTTAAGGTGACAGTAGTTATCGAGCTTGCACAGGAAGGCTGTACAGTTCCTTTTATTGCAAGATATAGAAAGGAGAAAACAGGTGGTCTTGATGAGGTTCAGATAAAGTTGATCATTGATGTCTGTGAACGGATAACGCTACTTGAAAAAAGAAAAGAGACTGTTATAAAATCTCTCAAGGAAACTGGAAATCATACTCCTGAACTTGAAAAAAAGGTTGTTGAAGCTTCCGAGATGAAACTGCTTGAAGATATTTATGCGCCATTTAAGCCCGGAAGGAAAACAAGAGCTGATAAAGCAGTCAAAGCAGGACTTGAACCATTTGCACAACTTGCGATGAAAAGGGTTCTTACTGAAAATGAACTTTCAAATCTTGCACAGAAGTATATTTGTGATGATTTTCCTGACGTTGAAAGTGCTATCGGCGGAGTAATTGATATTATTGCTCAGAAAATTGCGGACACTCCTGAAATAAGATCGATAGTAAGAGATCATTTAAGAAGTGGATTTCTGATCTCAAAAGTTAAAAGAGGAAAAAAAGAAGCTGGTGATCTTTACAGAGATTACTTTGAATACAATGAAAGAGTTGAAAGGGCTGCACATCACAGGGTTATGGCGATTCTCCGTGGTGAAAAGGAAGGTTTTCTCAATGTTTCAGTTGAGCCTTACATTGATCCTGAGAGACTTTTGGGAAAAATCGAGAGATTCTTTTTTAGACAGGAATCTGATCTTTATTCTGATTGTGTGAAAGAGGCTTATGATAGACTTTTGTTTAAAACTATAGGAAAAGACGTAATTACCGAAAAAAAGGAAAAGGCAATAGTTGCATCGCTTGAGATCTTTCATCGAAACCTTGAGAATATTCTCTCATCTGCGCCCTTTGGTGAAAAAGGAGTAATTGCAGTTGATCCCGGAATAAGAACAGGCTGTAAATGTGCACTTTTGGATAAGAATGGTACTTTTAAGGCATCGAAGGTGCTTTATCTGCATTCAGATAAAAAGGAAGTTCAAAAAATAAAAAGCTGGGTGGAAAGCGGTGATGTGGAGGCTATTGTCTGTGGCGACGGTACATTTGGAAGAGAATCAGTTTCGATACTTGAAGAAGCTTTTTCAGGAATAGTTCCCATTCTTTCAGTTGATGAGGACGGTGCTTCGATCTACAGTGCAAGTGATGCAGCTCGAGATGAATTCCCTGATCTTGACATAACTGTTCGCGGTACAATTTCGATTGGAAGAAGGTTCCAGGATCCGCTTGCTGAACTTGTGAAGATCGATCCAGGGAGTCTTGGAGTAGGTCAGTATCAGCACGATATTCCGGAAAAGATGCTTGCCGAAAGACTTGGAACAACAGTTGAATGGGTTGTAAACAGAGTCGGAGTGAATCTGAATACTGCCAGTTATCATCTTCTTTCCTATGTTTCAGGTTTTGATATGGGAAAGGCGCGTGAAATTGTAAAAGCGAGACAGATAAAACGGTTCTCAGCACTGAAAGATATTAAAAAGGTAAAAGGTATAGGCCCGAAGGCTTTTGAGCAGTCAGCGGGATTTTTGAGAATTCTTGACGGAAGTGAACCGCTCGACTCAACAATGGTTCATCCTGAAAGTTATTCCGACATAAAAAAAGCTGTGAAAAGTATTGGAAGCTCAGTTACGGAACTTATCAGTGATTCATCGCTTCTTGAAAAAAAGGAGCTCAGGGAACTTATTTCAAAGTCTGTACTTGAAGAACTGAAGAAAAAAGGACTCGATCCCAGAGAAAAGTTCCAGATATTTAGATTTTCAGAATCTGTAAAGAACATAGAAGACCTTAATGAAGAAATGGTTCTTAATGGAATCGTTGATAACATCACTGGTTTTGGAGCTTTTGTTGATATTGGGATAAAAGAAAAGGGACTTGTACACATTTCGCAAATTGCAAATGAATTTGTTAGTGATCCTGCTGATGTTCTGAATGTTGGTCAGAAAGTAAAAGTCAAAGTGATAGGGATCGATAGATCCAGAAAAAGAATCTCTTTATCTATGAAAGAAGTTTGACAACAAAATTTTAAAAGTAATAATTAAATATCTGAATTTTAACGGAGGAAGCTATGAGATCGATCTTTTTATTACTTTTTACAGTTTTTTTGACGTTTAATCTTTTTGGTGCAGGAAACTGGTCCACTCAGAAAGTGGCCGGAGCAAAGACTGTCTGTTATCACAGTTCTTCAACTATGTACTGTGCACAATCAGCAAACAAAAAAACTAAGGAGAAAGATCTTAAGCAGTTTCTTTCAGTCTTCATACGGTTTAGTGACGAATCAGTTAATAAAAACGAGATGTTGCTTCATCCTGGAATAAAGAGACTTATGAAAAGTTCAAGAAAAACTGAAGGGGCAAGAGTTCTTAAGGGAGTTAATGATTTTCTTAAAAGAGAAGCTAAAAGAAAGAAGATATCCATATCAACCGGAAAAGATAAAAATTCACAGAAAGTCTTTTCAGTAGATGACCAGAAAAACAGAATAGATGCAATCCAGTGGCATAAATTTGTTGAAGTTTCAATTGATGACATTAATTGCACTCCGGATGAGATAATAAAGATGAATTTAAACATAACAAATTCATTGAAAAATGATCTTATTATTATAAGAGATCAGGTTGAGATCAGGATCATGAGCTCAGGAAATGAAATTATGACTGTTGGTTCGATCGATGTTGACAAAGCCGTGATCAATCCCGGAAAAACCGTATCATTCCCTATAAAGATCCAGATGACAGGCGACATGAATCCATTGATGGGATATCAGCTCGTTCCGATCATTAAAAACGTGAATGTTCTGAAAGAAAAGCCTTATGTGAAGTGTAAGAAGTGACCTCAGGAAGAATTTCATAATCTCAGCCCTTTGAGCGTGGGCTAAGATAACGCGAGCCTTCAGCCCGCTATTAACCCGTGATCTTCTTAATTATCGTCTTAATTCTATTCTGATGTCCTCTTTCCTGATTTTTGAGGTCTTCAAAAACTTTGATAACATCAATTGGAAGATTGGTGAAGGTGAGGTAAGTGGTGTAGAGTCTTTCTGTGTTGATCTCTCTTTCAAGTGCAATTTCAAGAATGTCGATAGGGTCTGAACCAAAATCAATCTCATCGGTTTTTACAAGTCTGTCACTAAGGTCGATATCAGTTACCATTTTATCAAGTTCAGAGCTCGTTAGACGTTCTTTGCTGATAAGATCCTGAAGATGGTTGTAGTGTCCAGTTTCTTCTTCTGAAAGTTCTGCTGCAAGGTTTTTTGTGTCCGGATCAGTAACTTTTGATGCTGCTGCTGTATAGAATTTATGACTTTCAGATTCTATGTTTGCGGCGTATTCAATTATTTCCCGTATTGTAAAATCTTTCATTTTTCACCTCTTAAAAATTTGTCAATGCTCTTAGCTGCGGTGTGACCGTTTGCGATCGCATGAATTACATCGGGACCTTCAATAATGTCACCACCTGCAAAAAGCCAGTCAATGGATGTGCTTAGATCCTTGTCAGTAAGAATTCTGCCTCTAGGATCAATTTTAAGATCATCCTTGTTCTCTCCAGAGATGTAACTTAGATCCATTCCCTGACCGATAGATTCAATCACCATGTCAGCTTCGATGAATTCTTTGTCATTTTCATCAAACTTAGGGTTAAAGTGGCCTTCCTTATCAAAAACTGAAAGACACTTTACTGTTTCTACACCTTTGATCTTTCCATTTTCGATAACTATCGTTCTCGGGCCGTAACCAGGTTTGAGAATGACACCTTCTTCTCTGGATTCTACTATCTCTTCCAGATCTGCAGGCATGATGTCTTCAGTCTCAAGGCAGGTGAGAGTAACTTCGACTTTTCCAAGATTCAACTTGTGAAGCCTAGCTTCGGTTCTTGCGATATCCATTGCAACATTTCCACCGCCGATGACAACGATCTTTCCCTTGTAGGGAATCTCGTTCCCTTTGGTAATTTCGCGGAGAAGATCAACAGCCTGATATACATTTTCATGATCTGAACCGTCAATTCTCGTGCTTCTACCCATATGAAGACCAGTGGCAGCAAAAACAGCATCATAGTCTTTGTTTAACTGCTCAAGAGTAATGTCTTCACCGATTTTTATATCTGTTCTTATCTCAACTCCAAGTTCAGTTATATATTTGATATCCTTATCGATCTGGTCGTAGGGGAGTCTATACTCCGGAATTCCGTAACGCATCATTCCGCCTGGCTGCGGAAGAGATTCAAATATCACAGCCTGATGACCGGCAAGCCTAAGATAGTAGGCAGCTGAGAGTCCTGCAGGACCGGAACCGATGATGGCAACTTTTTTACCAGTTTCATTAATTTCAGGTTCAAGAATGTGTCTGTATTTTTCAATATTAACCTGATCAGCAATATAACGTTTAAGCCAGCGGATCGAAACAGCATCACCACGATGAGAAATTGCGCAGACAGTTTCACATTTATGAGTACAGATCCTTCCGCAGATCTCAGGAAGAGGGTTCGTTTCATAAAGTGCCTTGAGCGCCTTTTCCATATCATCTTCACGGACTGCTTCAATGTAGCGGGGAATTCCCATGTGAGCAGGACAAGTTGCAATACAGATTCCGCAGTTTACACAACGATCGGCTTCTTTTAATGCCTGTTCTTTGCTGAAACCTTTTACGATCTCAACAAAACTGCTGTCCCTTTCTTCAGGGTGCAACTCTTCCATTTCTGCTTTTTCAAGCGGATTGAGGCTGTATCCATCAGGTCTGTGATAACCTGTTTCAACATCATCCCAAGATTTTTTATCTGCTCCGGGAGTGAAAAGAAAAGCGTCAGCATCAGTATCTACCCATTGATACTTGTTTGACATGCACAGAGAACCTGTGGCGCAGATATCAACGCATAGAGCACACCAGCAGCAGCGGCCGTAATCAATACGCGGTCTCAGTCCGCTGTCGCCTTCAGTAGTTTCAATACCTTCCACGGGAATCATATCGATCGCGGCATTCTGACAGATAGTTTCACAAGTTCCGCATCCGATACATTTTTCAAGATCGTTGCGGTGAAAACCTCTGTATCTGGGAGCCGCTTCACGGTTAACGGGATCTTTGATCGTTACCGGCTCTTTTATTAAGTTTTTCCAAACTGTTAGAGGAAGTAATACTTCTTTAATTTTCATAGTTACCTCTCGATTTCAGGCGGATAAGTGTGTAAAGAGACCATAAGTGCGGCTGTGTCGGAAATGTTAACTCCGACAGCGAGTTTTTCCATCAGAGCTATAGCATGAGTATAGGACGGCCCACGGACATTAACTCTCCGGGGATACATTGAACCGTCTGAGACCATGTAATATCCGTATTCGCCTCGTGTACATTCTGAACGCACATAAGTTTCGCCTTTTGGGATCTCCCAGTTAAGGACGTTAGGCAGTTTTGCAATGAAATCTCCCTTTTCAGGCATCTTATCAAGAATTTGTCTGATAAGATCGATCGAAAGGAGAAGATCTCTACGCCGAACATCGGCTCTTGTGAAAACATCGGAGTCTTTTCCAGTCACCGGCTCAAAATCAAGTTCGCTGTATTTAAGATAAGGAGCGTCCTTTCTCACATCGAGTGCAACTCCGGCAGCACGTGCATTAGGACCGGTTATTCCGTAAGGTTCGATCCAGGAGGGATCAATATAGCCAAGACCTACAGTTCTTTTTTTAAAAACTGCATTATTAAAAAGAACCGTGTCGACGTCCTTCATAACTTTTTCAATATCATCAAGAGTGTCAAGCATCCTCTTTTTAAAACCTTCAGGCAGATTGTTTCTAACACCGCCAGGAAGAATGAACATATGGTAAATTCTTCCTCCGCTGAGATCCTCAAAATGGTCGAGCATGTAGTCACGAAGATAGTTTGTCCACTGACCGATCATTCCCATTCCCAGACTTCCTGCCATTCCGCCAAACCACATGAGATATGAGGTCAGTCGGGCCATTTCCAGCACAAGAGTTCTTGTCCAGATCGCTTTTTCGGGAATTTCAATCCCTGCGAGCTCTTCAACAGCGGCAGCAAAATTGTATTCATTGAAATCAGGTTCAGGAACGCATATTCTGCAGACAATAGGGAAGCACTGGATGTACTTTCTTCTTTCCATCAGTTTTTCAAAACCTCTGTGAAGATATCCGACATGTGTTGTACACTTCATGACCTCGTCACCTTGAATAATCAGTTCAAGTGACATATTTCCCGTTATTCCGGGATGCTGAGGCCCCTGCCAGATCTTGCTGAACTTATGGCTTGTAAGATCGATATCAAAGCTTCCGTCAGCAAGTTTTTTCGGAAATTTACTTCTGTCTTCTTTAAACATCTTTTTCCTCTTCGGGGTATAGTTTCTTTTTCATATATTCTTCAGGGTCGTTTGTTGAACGTCCGGGTCTTGGAAAGAATGTTTCCTCAGAGTATTTCTTTGTATCGAAATCTCTTCTGTTTGGAGGAATATTATCCCAACCTTCAAGAACAAAGGACTCATCAACGCGAGGACTTCCCGGAAAATCAATTCCATACATCTCTTTAAGTTCACGCTGATAAGTAGCAGCAGTTTTCCAGAGATTGTGAATAGATTCCAGAACAGGTTCGTTGCGAGGCACAAAAACTCTGAAACCGATGTCCTTTTTTGTCGAGTAGTTTCTAAGTAGATATGTCACCTGGAAAAAACCGTCTTCAAGCCAGTCGACAGCCGTCATAAGGATGAGGTGCCCAAAACCGTAGTTGTCTTTTGCAAGCTTGAGAGCTGAAGGGAGATGCTTTTTTTCCACTGTCAGAAAAACAAGGTCATCCCTTTTGTGTTCAGGCTCACCAGTTTCAAACAAATTCTTTAATTCATTCAATAAGTTATTCATATTTGCTCCTACCAGTTATAATCCGGCATATCCCAGTCTTTAATTACTTTTTTCTGATTCTGTTTATACCAGTCAAACTTTTCAGCATACTGGTTGGCGCCTTCGCCTTTACCTTCCTTTATCAATTTTTTTAGTTTATTAAAACCTGCGATAAGAGATTCAGGTCGAGGCATACATCCAGCGATATAGGCATCAACGGGAAGATATTGATCAAGTCTGTTAATCGTATTGTAGCTGTCCCAGTACATTCCACCATTTATTGTGCAACTTCCAAGAGCAAGAATGTATTTGGGATTCTGCATTTGCTCATAACTTCTGATAACTCTTTTTAAAGTTTTCACAGACATGTATCCTGAAACCATGAGAAGATTTGACTGACGCGGAGTGGGGCGCCACTGAATTCCAAAACGGTAAGCATCAAAACGCGGAGTCATTAGCGGTCTCATCTCAATTGCGCCGCAACCAGTTCCGTAACCCAGTATCCAGATAGATTCACTTCTTGCCCAGTTGAGAAATTTCTCTACGACTTTATTTGACGGGTTCTCAGGGTGCGGTGTTTCCTGGCAGAAATAATCCTGCATTGGATCAACTTCGAATTTAACTCCGTCAGGTCCTGTAACTGTACGTTTTTTCAGATCATCGTTACTCATATTTTCCTCACACTAATAAAATTGCAATAACACCAATCGCCGTAGGTATTCCAAGAAACCATCTGATCGACTGATCAACACGGAATCTTGGAAAAGCGACTCCGATAAATACAGGCCACATATAAAGAAGAAAGACTTTCAGGATCATGATAGGCCAGTTTGTTGCACCACCGAAGAAGAGATTTACAAAAAGAACGGTCTTAGCCATCGGGAAGATCGATCTGTTCGTTTGAAGAAGTGCAAGAAAGGTTGAATGATATTCAGTAGGTGGTCCAATCGGGATCTCCTGAGGAGCAAGCACAACATCAAAAGGTGAACGCATCATTGAACCAAGTATTGCCAGAAGTCCTGCGGCAGTTGCGATTGGATTTGTCATCAGTGTCCAGTTCATTATTCCGCCCTGCTGAGCGGCGACAATTTCTGAAATGGAAAGTGACTGATACTGAGCGGCAATAGCAATAATAGCTAGAACAAGTGGAACTTCAGCAGCAGTCATCTGTGCCAGACCTCTTGAAACACCAATTGCCGAGTAGGGATGTCCACTTTCTCCGGCACCAAGTGCCATTCCCAGAGTTCCGAAGAACATGAAATAGAGAATAAGGACAATATCACCGGAAAATGAAAAGTTCTGAAAATAGATCGACCCGAAGATAACAGGCATGAAAAGATACATTCCAATTCCGCCTGAAAGTCTGAAGACAGGTCCCAGATAGAACATGACTCCGTGAGACACCGAAGATCTGATCGCATAGTTCTTAATCAGGTCAATATAAGGCTGATACCATCTGATACCGTGTCTTCTTCCAAGTCTTGCACCGATCTTTCGTACAACACCCTGAGTTACCAGTCCAACATTAATGATGATGGAAAGTGACCAGATGGCATAGAGAATTTTTATCCATTCAAATTTCATCGTCAACCTCCGATTATGAACAGGTAACAGGCAGCAGAGAAAAGCAGAATGTGTATAGCGTATGTCTGCGGTGTGCCTGAAAAGAGTCTTATAAAAAATGCACCTGTTGAGTTTGCAAATTCTGCCACTCCTCCCCAGAAAGCTGTGGCAATTGGAGTTACAAGAAAGCCTAGAGCTTTTTTATATGGAGCGAAAAAGTTATATGCAAAATGAGTGAGCTCAGGTCTTGCAGGTCTTTCAGCTGCAAAAACAATGTTAAACTGTTTAATTTTGACCGCTTTTCTATTGATAATTAAGAGCCAGATGAAAACAAGAACAAAGATAGTTCCTGTCACATACATTATCATTCCGCCATCCCAGTGTCCCAGAGAACTTTGAGCAAAACTGCCGTTCCACGTGAGTATGTTCTCAGGAAAATATTTAGTAAGGAAAGAACCTATTGGTTTAAGGACAGCGTTTGGAACTATGCTGAAATACATTACAGCGCCGATAAGTAGATATTGAGGTATGAGATACCAGAAAGGAGCTTCTTTGACCTTTCTGTTCGTGTCCTTCATCTGACCAAGGAAGATGGTGTGAATAAGTCTGAAACAGTATAGAAATGCAACAAGTCCCGCGAAAGTCACAACGACTCCGGGCAGATACCAGCCACTGAGAATTATTGCGTTGTAACTTAGCCATTTTCCTGCAAAACCGGTTAATGGAGGAACACCTGAAAGAGCGATAATGCCTATGAGAACTGAAATAAAACTAAAAGGCATATTCTTTATAAGTCCTCCCATTTCATACATATTCCTAGTTTTAACTCTGGAAACAACTCCACCGACTGCAAGGAAAAGAAGAGCTTTAAATACAAAGTGATTAAGAGCAAATGCAACAGCTGCAAGCCATCCAATGTGATTCATCATTCCAAGTGCAAAAACAACGTAGCCAAGCTGACCGACGCTGGAATAGGCGAGAAGTCTTTTTGCGTCTTCCTCAAAAGCTGCCATGATATTTCCAATAAGAGCCGTTATAGCTCCCAGCCAGCCAATAAGATAGTACAGATCAACTCCGCCAATACTCTGTGGTCCCATTTTAAGCATTATTATTATAAGACCGAATATTCCAGCTTTAAGAAGAATCGCTGAAACAACTGGAGAGACATCGGTTTCAGCTTCACTGTGAGCACCTGGAAGCCAGATATGAAAAGGAAGAGAAGCCGTCTTTGTAAGAAACCCTATAACAAGTAGAATGAAGATGAGTGCGTGATGAGGACCGGCAGTCGAAAGGGAATCAAGTGCCAAGTTGCCCATATTTGCCGCAGAAAGAAGTCCAAACCCTGCAAGTATTGAATATGCTCCTCCAAGTGAGAATAGCATATATGAAAGTGCATGAGGCATGGATTTCTTTCCTCTAAGTATAAGAAAGTAACTTCCCATGGTCATAAGTTCCCATGAAAAGAAAAAATCCATCGTTGTCTCTGCCACCAGCAATCCAGTCAGTCCTGCGTACATCATAAGAGCTGCAGGATAGAACCCGATCCTTTTTCCTTTTGAATTAAATCCCGCAATTGCTACGATAAGTCCACCTACTAGAAATACAATTGCAAACACTGTTCTAAACTCTGTTAACTGTGGATAGAGGACGTAGAACTGATAGCCGAGAGTTGTAATGAGAAGAGCATTTTTGAGTTTTGCAGGAAGAAAGTCAAAAAGAAGGGCGATGATGATAACTGCAAGGAAAGGCATCATATTTGTGACGGTACTATTAAAACCGTTTGCAACAGGAATGAAGTATGAGATAGCCAGAAGTCCCAGGGCAGGAATGATCATTGGAAATGCCTGTGTCGGCATAGGGCAGGTGGCTTCAACTTTTGTTTCACCTTTTAGCACGTATCCGAACCATCTTATCAAATAGGCAGCTTCAAGAAGTGATCCCAGAAGAATAAGTCCCATCCAAAGATAGTTTGAAGTAGCTGCAAGACGTTCGATCATAGTCCATTTTGCAAAAAAGGTTGGAAATGGAGGAAAGGCGAGCATTGAGAAAATGAAAACCGCCATGAGAAAAACAAAGATAGGTTTATTTTTAAGCGCTGCCCAGTCTTTTATTTTTTCAATTCCTACTGTTGAAGATATCCAGAAAAGTCCGGCTTTTGCAAGAGCATGAACGATAACAATAGATGAAGCAATAAAGAAAGTCTGATCTCCAAAAATATCTTTAAGTCCGATAACGGCAACTGCAAGTCCAGTCTGAGCAATGGAGGAATATCCGAGCATTCTATTCACTTTATCCTGTCTGAGTGCTGAAAGTCCTGCCGCTACAAAAGTAATGAGCCCAGCGCCTGCTGCGGGGATATACCAGAAAGGTCCTGCAACGGGAAGGAACTTATAAAGAGCAAAGAGGCCGGCTGTGAGTCCTGCTCCGGAAATTACAGCTGAAATTCCAGCGGGAGCAGATTCATAAACATCAAGTGCCCATCCGTTTGCGGGGAAGGGCTTAAGTTCAAGAACAAGTGCAAGAAAGAGGAAAAATCCTCCCAGAAGCCCCATGTTCCCTGAAAGATGACTTATTGAATCAATGTCAAGGACACCGGTATTTATGTAAATCAGGATTGCTCCGAGAATTAGAAACAAAGAGATAATGCCGGTCGCAATGAGCCATGAAAATCCTGCTTTCAGCGTCTTTTTGGAAGAATTAAAAAGAAGCATTCCGGCTACAGCCACTGAACTTATCTCAATAAAGACAAAGTAGTTGAAAATATCCCTTGTCATGACTATTCCATTTAAAGCCATGAAGTAGAGAATGTAAGTTACTGTGGCAAGTCGGCCGTTTTTCAAAATAAACCTATGAACAAAGGGTAATCCCAGAAATCCAATGAGGTTTATAAGAAACAGAGCTCCGGCTTCTTCAAATCCAACTTTTAAGGCAATTGAAAATGGTGCTGAAAATCCTGCGCTAGACTGGATGATAGCATCTTCGCCCAAATAGAGGATGTTAAATATCCACAATCCGGATAAAATTGCTGCACTTGCAAAGGAAACAAAGGCGATCCAGTAGGAAATTTTTACGTGTTTTTTTGCTGCGGCAGCTGTAAAAAAAGCTGTTCCCAGATAGAGGGCTATTAAAATAACAGGTGAATTCATTTTTGTTCCCCGTATTTACTTATGTCCAAAGTTCCGTGTTTTTGATAGAGACGCATAACAAAGACGAGCATCAAAGCAGTAATACCGAAGCCAATGACAATAGCTGTGAGAACAAGTGCCTGCGGGACAGGATCGACGATGCTTCCAAGAGGGTTGTTTATAAGTTCAGCGTTATCAAGAATTGGAGCGGTTCTGCCTTTAAGATATCCAAAACTGACAAGGATAATGTGAATCCCGGTATCAGCGATCGAAAAACCGATAACCATCTTTATCAGGTTTTTTCCTGAAATAACGGCGTAAAGTCCGATTAGTATGAGAAGAGAACCGGTAATTAATCCGATGTGTGCCATCATTTTGCTTCCTCCCCTGCGTTTTTTAGTTTAACAATAACAGTAGAGAGTTCAGCGCCGACTTTAATTCCAATAAGTACTGATATTATCGGAATTATTCCTGCTGAAAGAAGTGTTCCTGCTTTTCCTGCGGGAAGTAGTGTGGCATCAAGAAATCCACCGGCAAGAATCAATCCTGCAAGTCCGAGAATAACATAAATGATGCCTGAAAGTGATTCAAGCCAACTAAAAAGTGAAGGTGCGCCATCAGTCTGCGGATCAGCAAGAATGAGCAGCAGCAGAGACGAAGCAAGCACAGCTCCACCCTGAAAACCGCCTCCAGGAGTGAGGTGTCCGTTTACTGCAATGTAAACTCCGGTAACGAAGATGAATGGAAAAATTACCGCCGAAGCAGTGCTGAGAAGTTCGCTTGGACGGGTTTTCTTAACATTCTTCCCACCTTTAAGAAAGAACGCAAGGATAGATGCAGTCAGGAAAAGAACGGTTACTTCACCAAGAGTATCAAGTCCACGGTATGTTACAACAACAGATGTTACAAGGTTTGTAGCACCAAGTTCTGAAAGTCCATTTGTGGCGTAATGTGATGCCGCAATTCCAAGTGACTGAGGATCTGAAAATCCTATTATCATCTGCAGGAAGGCGGTGCCCAGAACTGCAAGGACTAAAAAAATTAAAATATTTCTAACCATTTGTTTCCCTCTTCATTCTGCTTAGGACCAGAAAAAATATAACTGTCATCAGTCCGCTTCCTATCGCGGCCTCAGTCATGGCAACATCCGGTGCGTAAAAGATGAGATACTGTACACTTGCAAGAAGACTGACAGCTCCGCTGGCAACAACTGCAGACATGAGACTGTCCGTTTTAACAGCGTAGATCGCAGAGGCGATAATTCCTACAGACAGAACAATTAAAATTACTACTAACATTATTGTTCCTCCTTTTTTACTTTTGCAAGATGTTTTAGATCATCTCTTTCCATTTTTCCCTTTTCACATTTTGCATAGTATCCCGCTCTTGCCAGCACGTGGCTTGAAACAGGATTGGTGATAAGAACAAAAAGGGCGATGATGAGAAGTTTAGGCCACCACAAAGGGTTAATTATAGCAATTCCCAGGAGTGTGAAAAGTGTTCCAAGTGTTGATGCTTTTGTTCCAGCCTGAATTCTGTTGAAAAAGTCCGGCATTCTAAGTAGTCCAATGGACGCAGTGAAAAGAAAGAACGACCCGATAAGAACAACAACAGCTCCGATGATTTCTCTAATTTCCATCACAGACCTCCTTCAACATATCTTGCAAGAACAATTACGCCAAGAAATGAAAGGAGTCCGTAAACAAGAGCGACATCAAGGAAAACAGAGCGGTTAACGGTAAGAGAGATAAATCCGATAAGAGAGATCGCAATGAATCCGATAACATCAAGTGTTACGACTCTGTTAACAGTTTTCGGTCCCTTGAAAAAGCGGATGAAACTTAAGATCAGAGAAAGGATCATAATGGATGCCGCAATATTAAGGATCATGTCAGACATAGACAGCCTCCAGATATTTTTCAAATTTTCTAACTATATCTTTTGATTTCTGATCAGCGTCAGGGATACCTGCATCGATCCAATGAATGAAAAAAGTGTCGCCTTCCATTTCAATAGTAAAAGTTCCGGGAGTAAGAGTGATAGCATTGGCAAGCAGCATCCTTGCTACGGGATCTGTGAGCTTAGTTTTCACACTTATAATTCCGGGATTAATGGGAAGAGAAGGGGACAACACTCTTTTTGCAACATCAAAATTAGATTTGAGCAGCTCAAAAAGAAAAACAAGTGTGAAAATAATAAAGGAAAAGAAAGACTTCGGCGACATCTTTACATTTTTAAAGACTGGAAATCTTAGACTGCTCCAGACGGCGAGGAAAGTTGCAACTATGACTCCGCTTACAATATATTCAACTGCAAGTGAAGAGTTAAGTAAAAGCCAAGTCGCAAAGACCAGAATAAAGCTAACGAAAAAATTCTTCATTTTTATCTCCGGTTATTCACATTGCAAAAGATGTTTCTCAACAAGAGCGAAAAGTTTCTTAACGCACTCATTTTCAACCTTGTAATAAATAAATTTTCCTTCTTTTCTTGAGGAGATGATACCAGAAGTCTTTAAATATTTCAACTGGTGAGAAACAGTGGAATTTTCCATTTCCATGATTTGAGCAACGTCACTTGAGCAAAGTTCGCCAGCTGTGAGAGCTTTAACGACCTTTAACCTGTTAGGGTCTCCAAGTGCTTTAAATATCTCAGAAATTTTCTCACATTCTTCGTCTTTAGGAATGATTCTTTTTGCTTTTTCAAGTGTTCTGCTATCCGACAATGCAACCTCCCGTAAATGAATGATTGAACAATTGTTCAAGTGTGATGATAGCAAAAATCAGTAGTGTTGTCAAGAGGAAATGAAATAAATATAATAGCCGGTTGTGAGGGAGGACTAGAAGAGCTCCTCTCTGATATTTTCGCTGTAAACTTTGAGAATCCTTTTTTTGAGTTCTTTTTTTGAAAGTCCTGTTCCTTTTGAGAGCATTGAGCCACCGTTAAAAGCGTGGTATGAGTTCATGACAACGTTATATTTTTTATCTTTTTCAAGTGGCATTTTAACTTTGGATCTTGCCGAGAGATCGTTGTAGTATCTCTTGTAACCTTCAGGATTTTTCTGAAGGTTTCCTGAATAGGCCAGAAGCTTTCCAATTTCGCTGCCTGAGAGTTTTAAGGTCACGGGAGTGTTATCAAAAGGGTAGATGCGAAAAAGATCGCTCACAGTGATTTCTCCCGCTGGAATGGATTTTCCTGTTGAAACCGGAGCAGTGATCGAAACATCAGCTTTTGAGATCTTAAAGAGTGCGTTATGAATGAGTTCCAGATATTCTTTGTTGTTTCCTGTTTTTAGCGGTGTTTCGACAGATCCGACTACCTTTGATCTGTAATTTTGTGCCGCAATTTTATATTTAGATGTTGCTTTTATAAGTTCAGGACTTTTTTTCTTAGAAATTGGAAGAATTTTTCCAGTTACTGCAACATCTCCACGATGATAGTGGATTTGTGCAAAGGCGACTGATTCATTTCTATCCTGCGCTCCAAGCATAAGGACGCTTTTTCCATTTGGCGATTTAACTATCTCGATATTTTTAACATGATCGTGACCAGTAAAAACTATGTTGAACCCATCAATTTTCTCAATTACCTTGCGTGAATACTGAGTGCCCTCATGAAAAAGTCCGATAAGAACATCAGGCTTTTCCTTATTTAATATATAGGGAACATACTTCTTTGCAGTGTCAACCATGTTTTTCACAGTGATCTTTTCAGATTCTTCATGTTTTAAAGCACGCTGCGTAACAACAGTTGAAAGACCAAGCACGGCGATTTTAAGATCTTTTCTTTTTATAATGATGTAGGGCTTAAAAAGTGGCTTACCTGATTTGCTGTCAACGATGTTAGCTGAAAGCCAGGGCATTTTCATTTCCTTCTCGATTTTTCTATAAACAGCTGCGCCTGCCTCTGTGTCATGATTTCCCACAGTCGCTGCATCATAATTTAGAAAATTAAGGATAAAAGCTGCTGGGTTTTCGATATCAGTCTTAACAAAGTTGAAGTAATAAGTGTCAGCAGTTCCCTGGAAAATATCACCGTTATCAAGAAGAATTGTGTCTGGATTGTTCTTTCGGGTTTCATTAATAAAAACAGCAGTTTGAGCAAGAGAATGATTGTTATCTGCCGAGTTGAAAAATGTTCCGTGCATGTCAGTTGTTACAACCACAGGAATGATTATTTCCTTCTGAGAACAGAAAATAAAAAGAAAAACTAAACTCAGAACCAAAAAACGCAGTTTCATGTTAACTCCTAATAGTTGCGCTAGGGAAAATTAACATGAAAGGGGAAAGAAATCAATATGGCAGAATAACTCACCCTAAATCCCTACTCTTTGAAAAATAGAGGGACTTAAAACATTCTTGCTATCTTTTCTTAACGATTCTCTTGATTAAAAAAGTAGAATTAATAAAATGAAAACGTAAATTATATTATCCTTTTAAATTATGAGGCAAGCAATGTTCGTTTTGAAAAAGAAAAATCTTTTTAACTGTTTAATGATTTTATTTTTATTCTTTTTTATGGGATGCGGTACAATTGAAGTCAAAAAAGCTAACCCGCAACCTAATGTTGATCTGAATCAGATGGATTATACAATTTCACTTGAATTTGGAAAGAATCTTAAGGATACATATACAGTTCCTGAAAAAAGAGGAATAAGACAAGTCTTGGTAACTGAATGGAAAAGTACCATCAAAACAGCTTTTGACAACACTTTTTCAGATGCTTTTAAAATTGTTGACAAAGACGGTCAGTTAAAAATTCTAATCAAAGATGCATATTTTGAGTTTGTTCCAGGTGCAGTTACAGCATCAGGTGGTGTTGTTTCTGTCAGACCACAGCTGAAATATAAAGTTAGACTACTTGATAAAGATGGAAAGACTTTAAACAAGTTGACCGGAACTGTTCAGTCTATTAATGCGCTTACAAGAATAGATCAGACAACAGCTTCTGCAGGTGAAGTAATTGAAATATTGTTTGAAAAAATGGTAAAAAAGTTTTTCGAAAATGTAGATAAATATAACCTGGAAAAAGAAAATACAGCAAAAGAAGAAAAAACTCAGATATAAATCTTCACATCCGGAATAATTAATCCTTCAGCAACTCTGAACTTTCTACAGCTCTGTATTTCTTAACGTCTTTGCCTTTATACATAATAGCTTCCTGCGGACAAAATGATATACATCTCATGCAGGCTTCACAGTTTCTGTTTTTGACTGGAGAAATGCAAGGGGTCTAAATGCAAGGGGTCTGGCCAGCATATTTATACATTTCAAACGAAAAGATATCAATACGTTTTTTTGACGATCGGGAAGTCCGTGCAAAAGGAGACAGTCAAGTGGTTAGTGCCACTACCCAGTTGAAATTGATTTCACCTTATGTAAATAGCGAGTTAGTTAGTGCCACTACCCAACTGAAATTGCTAAATTCTGCCTACTATTGACCATCACAATAAATCAGGTAATATCCCACTGAATTTTTTGCGGGGATACCATGCTTCTACTTAGTGATATTTCAAAACAGTATGCGGGACAGACAATTTTCAATCATGTGACTGTGCCACTTTCAAAGAGTAGAACTGCTCTTGTCGGTATGAATGGTTCAGGGAAATCAACTTTAATGAAGATCGTGGCTGGTCTTGAGTATGCCGATGGCGGTGATATCACTACAAAGAGAAACACCGTGATCGAATATCTTCCTCAGCAGGCGGTCTATGACTTTTCCGGAACTGTCTATGAAGAGGTTTCATCCTGGCTTAACTCTGACAGATTTAATGAGTTGAGTGCTAGAGAAACTGAAATAATTCAAATACTTGAAAACAATTCTAATCCGAGCAATGCAATTCTTGAAGAGCTTGCTGAAGTTGTTGAGGAACTCCACAGCCTTGATGTGAAAAAGAAGAGAAAGAACTCAGTTGAGAACATTCTTCTTAATCTTGGTTTTACAAAAGATGATTGGAATAGACCTGCAAAAACACTGAGTGGCGGCTGGCAGATGCGAATTGCTCTTGCAAGAGTTCTTGTGAGGGAACCTGACATAATTCTTCTGGATGAGCCTACCAACTATCTTGATATTGCCACTATTGATTTCATTGCTGACTGGATGCTTAAGTTTGATGGTCAGGTTCTGCTTGTTTCTCATGACAGGGATTTTCTTAACCGTGTTGTTGAAGAGACTTGGGAAGTTTTTTCAGGTAATGTGAATATTTACCGCGGTAATTACGACTTTTATCTTGTTGAAAAAGAGCAGAGAATCAAAGTGCTTACAAAGCAGAGAGCAAAACAGCTCGATGAAATAAAGATCCTGAACGAATTTTATGAAAAGAACCGTTTTAATGCGGCGACTGCTCAACTTGCCCAGTCAAAACATAAGCTGATGGAAAAACTAAAAGCAGTACTTATTACTCTTCCACGCACGCCACCAAAAGTGACTTTCCGTTTTCCAGATCCTAAAAGGGGCGGCGACATCGTTACTGAGATCAATAAGCTCTATCATAGTTTTGGTGATCTTGATGTTATTGCAGATTACAAGAGGATCGTTTCAAGAGGGGAAAGGATAGCCCTAGTTGGAAGAAACGGTTTTGGAAAATCAACATTGATGAACATAATCGGTGGCGAGATCGATCCAATATCAGGAGAATGCAGACTTGGAACAGACATAGAGATAAGCTATTTCAGACAGCATGAAATAACGCTTCTCCCACCTGATATGAGCGTTATAAAGTTCATTGAGTCAATTGCATCATTTGAGATGATGTCAAAAGTTAAAACTCTTCTAGGTCGCTTTCTTTTTTATGAAGATGACTGGGATAAGAAGATCAAAGTTCTCAGCGGTGGTGAAAAAGTGCGTCTTGCATTCATCAGAATGATAATGAACCCGGGGAATCTTATTCTGCTCGATGAGCCTACAACTCACCTTGACATTGATTCAAAAGAGATCCTACTCAAAACACTTCAGGATCTTGATGCAACTATAATATTTATTTCCCATGATTCTCACTTTATCAATTCACTGGCTACAAATGTTGTATATTTCAAGGGGAAATGCGATATAGTAAACTTTCCAGGCACTTACCAGGAATATGTTGACCGGTATGGACACGATATAGTTGAGGAAGAAAAAGGAAGTTCAGAAGTCGCACAAGCTCCCGCAAGTAAAGGAAAAATGGATTTTGCCGAGCAGAAGAAACTGCGGAATAAGACTAATAAACTAAAAAAAGAAGTTGAACGACTTCAAAAAGAAATTAACCGGCTTGAAGAAGAAAAGAACTCCGGCAGCAAACGGAATATAGACGATGATCTGGTTAAACTAATAGAAAAGTGGGAAGAAAAAACAGAAGAGCTCGAAAAAATTTAGCTTTCTTTAATTTCTCATGATGTTATAATTCAGCGTACTTTTTTTTAGGAGGGATTTATGAGAAATACAATTATTGCTGCAAATTGGAAGATGAATAACCTTAGTAAAGATGTTGTTGAATTCTTTAATGAATTTGATGATTTAGCTGTTGGTTTGGGAGATCGCGAGGTTATCGTTGCGCCTGCTTTTCCATATTTGAAAACGGCGGTGGATATGACTAAGGGAAAAAATATCGTGATCGCTGCTCAGGATGTTTATCCGGCAGAGCATGGTGCTTTTACCGGTATGGTTGGAAGTGAAATGCTTAATGATCTTGGTGTAAAGGCTGTTATTGTTGGTCACAGTGAGAGAAGACAGGTTTTTAAAGATAGTCTTGAGCTTATCAGAAAGAAGGTGAATTTTGTACAGACAAATGAATGGAAACTCATATTCTGTGTCGGCGAGACTCTTCCTGAAAGAGAAAGTGGGAAACTATATGATATCATTAAGGAACAGCTGTATACGGCCCTTGATGCTAACCTGTGGTGTGAAAAGGATGAAGTTGTTATTGCCTATGAACCTGTTTGGGCGATAGGAACGGGAAAAGTTGCCTCTCCGCAGCAGGCACAGGAAATGCACGCTTTTATCCGGAAGATCATGAAGGAAAGATATGAAAGACCGGAAATAAGAATACTCTATGGTGGAAGTGTAAAACCGGAAAATGTTAAAGGTCTGATGGATCAGGAAGACATTGACGGAGCACTTGTAGGTGGTGCAAGTCTTAAAGCTGATTCATTTAAGAAGCTTGTTAATTACTGATCCTTTTAAGCATTTCTTTTTCGGCAAGGGCGAGCTGGTCTCTATCGTTAACCCCTGAAAGCGAAATAAAATCTGATTCGATAAATGCTCCAACTTTTTTATGGAGTAACTTTGATATCTTTATTACGTCTGTAAAGTAGTACTCTCTTTTTGAGTTATGGTTCTTAAGTTTAAAGACAGCTTCCACTAAAAGTCGTTTATCAACGAGGTAAATGCCGCTATTTATTTCACCAATTAGAAGTTCAGATTTATCAGCATCAAGAAACTCGACTATCTTTTTTACATCGTTGTTTTCGTCTCTGACAATTCTTCCATAATGTCCAGCATCATCAAGAATAGTGCTCACAACAGTAAGGTCGTTTTCATTGTCTTCATGATATTTAATAAGTTCTTTAAAGGTTTCAGGTTTTAAAAGTGGTGTGTCTCCTGCGCAGATTATTACATGAGTAGTGTTTCCACAGAGATTAGGTATACCGCTTCTGACAGCTCCACCAGTGCCGTTCTGTTTATTCTGGAAAGAGAACTTTATGTTGTTAAACTTACTGTTAACGAACTTTTCAACGGCGTTCCTTCCGTGTCCAGTAACAACATTTATTTCTGAGGCGAAGCGCTCAAGAGCTTTAATTATCCAGTATATCATAGGTTTTTCATTTACTTCATGTAATACTTTGGGCAGGTCGGATTTCATTCTTGTTCCTTTGCCTGCGGCTAGAACTACAGCTTCAACGTTCATTTTTCTCTCCGGTTTGAACAATCAAATGTTAGTGATCCTTGGGATCCTGATTGACAGGTAATTTCAGTATAAAATCAACAGTATGGTGATCGTTATCTCTATTTTTAACAGTAACCTCTCCGCCCATGCTTTTTATGATCTGCTGTACGATAAGAAGTCCCAGACCAGTTCCTTTTTCTTCGCTCTTTGTAGTAAAGAACGGATTAAAAATGTTTTTAAAATCATTTTCACCGATCTTAGGTCCGTTATTTGAAATGCAGATGGTTATGTACTTTCCTTCTTTCTTAACTGTTATGGCTATTTTTTTCTTTTCAACATCTGATTCTTCAAGTGCATCAATTGCGTTGTTTACAATGTTTGTTATAACCTGAATCATCTCCTGTCTATTACATTTAATTGTGTAATCGGGATCTTTCTCAAGATCAAGGGAAAAATCAACACGGTTCCTTTTAATGCTGTAGTATGTCAAGTGCTTGACTTCATTGATTATAATGTTGATGTCGTTAGCTGTTATACGGTGTTCCTTCTTGTAGAATCTGCGAAAACTTTTAAGAAGGGTCTCTATCCTTTCAACACCGGCAAGAGAATCCTTTACTCCTGGAAGAATGAATTTATCAAAAACTTTTATTGCAGCAGGATCGGTTATCTCGTCTTTTACGTTGTTGTATGCAAGAAGAAAGGTTTCCTGATTAGCCTTGATGAATGTGAGGGGAGAACTTATTTCATGAACTATGGAGCTAACCATAGTGCCGACAGTTGCAAGTCTGTCTGCGTGAATAAGCATCTGAGTTCTTTCTTCGACTTTTCCTTCAAGTTCGTACTGATACTCAAGCAGATTAAGATGGTTCTGTATTTTTATCGCCATCTCGCTCCACTTAATAGGTTTTTCTATAAAGTCGATCCCGCCTTCAGAAAGAGTCTGTTTTCTTATCTCTTCATCTTCAAGGAACATTGCATCGCCTGTAATAAAGATAACTCTATTCATGGTTGAAAGCTCTGAGACTTTACGGTAGATATCCATACCGTTGTATTCACCTAGGTTCATATCAATAATGAACAAAGTCTGGATCTCTTCGCTTGCTATCTTGAAAACGTCTTTTGGGTCACTAAAATAATGTCCCTGTATATTTGGTAGGTACTTTGAAAGTTTTCCTTTTGCGATACTTAAAAAAGCTTTTTCATCGTCAAGTATACAAAATCTGCCGGTTGACTTGAAAAGGCTCATTTGTCTTCCTCCATAAAAGAACAGATCTTGGGACCCCAGACAGCGCCGTATTTATCTTTTATTATAAGTGGAATGTTCTTTTCAAGATAGGTATTTGTTTCTTCGTCAAAGATGAACTTTAGACCTGACCCGGAAATCCCTTCAGCGTTCTTTCCGTTAAAGACAACCTTTCCCTTAGCTTTAAGCTCATGCTTAAGACCGCTGACCTTTATTGAAAAATAAACCTCATCGCCATCGTTGTACTGTTCCTGTATACGCATGAAAAGCCATCCTCGACTCATTGTCCGGATGTAATCCTTTAAAAAACTGTTAAACTTTTTGTATTCGATCTTGATATCTGAATTTTCCATATCCACCTGCCAATTTAATCAGTTAACGGCTGGGAATTATATTATTAAAAGTAGTGGTTTGTCAAAAAATGAATTACCGTGATGGGTAATTGTTGATTTGCACAGTAAAAATGTATAATATTCTAAAGCTTTTTAATATGTTCAGTAAGTGGTTATGAGTAGATACAAAAGTATAATTTTTATTCTTATTTTTACCGGTTTTGTTTTTATGCATGGTGAAGAGCAAAGTGCAAAAGGTGATAAAAGAATAATCGGTTACAGAAAAGAAAGAGAAAAAAGCAAAGTGAAAGGTGTTGAGGTTAAAGGTCATAACTACAGCCATAAAAAAAAGAAGATAGAAAAGATCATTCCGGAACCAATTTCTCCTGTTGTAATTGAAGAGCCGTCAGAGTGTAGTGATGTGAAGATCGAATCTCCCGGATACACAGGAGAACTGAAAAATGGGAAAAGACATGGAAAAGGAAAGCTCGTGCTCAGGAATGGGGACATCTATATCGGTTCATGGGAAGATAACAGAAAAACGGGGCAGGGAGTATATTTCTATTCTAACGGTATAAAATATAATGGTCAATGGAAGGATGATATTATGGAAGGCAGTGGTTCTTTTATCTTTCCTCGTACCGGCACCTATTACGGTGATATTAAAAATGGTCAGATGACAGGTTACGGTGTTTTTAATTACAGCGACGGATCTATTTATGAAGGTCACTGGAAAGATGGGAAATGGCATGGAAAGGGTAAATACAGTCTTCCAGACGGAAGATATATTGAAGCGATCTTTGCAAATCATCAGGTTGTAAAGATAATTTCGAAGGAGGAGAACGGTGGAAACAGCTGAATACACAGAACTTAAAGAGCTTAGAAATAGACTTCATAGATCTCCGGAGCTGAGTTTTAAAGAATTCAGGACAGCGGAAATTCTTTTAGACTTTATTGGAAGTGCAATAGAAAATAAAAATGAATTCAAGGTTTTAAGGCCTTTTGAAACTTCAATCGTTGTTGAATATCGAAATGGAAAGGATAAGGACTTTAAACTTTTTAGAGCTGATATGGATGCTCTGCCTATTAAAGAATCAACAGAAAATCCTATAGTATCTGAAAATAACGGTGTTATGCATGCATGCGGTCATGATGTTCATATGACTGTTCTATGCGGACTTATTGCAAAAACAGCTGAAAAGATGCCTGAAGAAAATGTTCTTTTTGTTTTTCAGCCAGGGGAAGAGGGCGCAGGCGGGGCAGAAAAGCTTATAGGTAGCGGCGTGTTTGACAGTTATAACATATCATCAGCCTACGCACTTCATGTGACAGATGACCACAAAGTTGGTGAAGTGGCGTCGAATGATAATGTTCTTTTTGCAATTCCTAAAGAAGTAAATGTTGAGTTTTCCGGAAAGTCTGCTCATGCTGCCTTTCCTGAAAAAGGTCATGATGCTCTTGCGGCAGCAGCAGGGTTTCTTTGTGATCTTGAAAATCAAATTAAAAGAAAAATTAACCCGGCAAATGTTTTTCTTGCCCATTTCGGTAAGATCAGTTCCGGAACGGCCAGGAATATAGTAAGTGACAGCAGTATTCTTGAAGGAACGCTTAGAGCTTTTGAATCTGAGACTATGGAATCAGGAATGGATGTGGTGAAAAACTGTGCGCGACTAGCTGCGGAAAAGTTCGGTTGTACTTCGGAGGTGAAAACACTCGGAGGATATATTGAAGTTAGAAATACCCCCGAATTATTTAAAAAGTTGAAAAATGTCTGCAAAGACAAAGGGTTTAAATGTATCTGTAAAAATGGTGAGTTAGTAGGAGAGGACTTTGGATACTTCACAAAGAGGTTCTCCGGCATAATGTTCTGGCTTGGATCCAATGAAAACGGTAAGATGCCTGAATCGCTACACTCTAAGACTTTTTTCCCTTCAAATAATTCAATTGTTTCCGGTCTCGAAATTATGTGGGGCATGCTTCTTTAAAAGGTCGTTTTTTTTTGACTTGCCTCCTTAAATCTGCTAATTTTCTTAAGGCGTTTAGGGTTAACAATTTTCTGGAGAGGAACTATGAGCATTAATACAATCGTGAAGATTCTTTTATTTGCCCTTGTTGTTTATATTGGCTGGTTCACAGCATTACCTTTTGTTGATAAATACAAAATAACAAAAATTGTTGGTAATCTTGCACAGTATGCAACCATTCATACAGCAGAGAAGACAGTTAAAGAGTTTGAGAAGAGAATAATCGATGCCGGTAGAAATGACATTTCTCCTGGCAACTTTCGTATTGAGAAGGACGAAGAGGCGGATACAGCATCTGCGAGCCTGAAGTATTCAGACAAAATAGAACTTTTTGGACAAACAATAAAAGAGTTTGAGTTTGTTATTGAAAAAAGAGCGGCAAAGGTTGATAAGATACTATAAGAGTTAGGAGGAATGATGAAAAGGAAAAATCTAAAGGTTAAGAAGATCCTGATAGATTCACAGGAAATGACCAAGATCATTGATAGAATGGTTTATGAAATGATAGAAAATCTCAGTAAACTTGAGAATGTGGCCATAGTAGGGATAAGGACGAGAGGTGTAACTCTTGCTGAAAGAATAGTCAGTAAAATTGAGAAGATCGAAAATATCAGTCTGGCAACAGGAACAATCGATATTGCTCTTTATAGAGATGATTTTTTTAAGGGGCTTTCTTCTCCAAAAGTCGGTCCGTCAAAGCTTAATTTTGATCCTGAGGACTATAACATCGTTCTTGTTGATGATGTTCTTTTTACTGGTAGAACAGTTAGAGCCGCAATTGATGCGATCATGGACTACGGTAGACCAAAGACAATTAAGTTTGTCTCACTTATTGATAGAGGTCACAGAGAACTTCCCATACAGCCGGATTTTGTCGGCAAGATCATAGAGACAAATAGGGATGATGCTATCGCTGTCTTCTTTAAAGAGACTGACGGTGAAGATAAAGTTGTACTTGGATAGAATTCTGGAGAGAACGATATGAAACATTTGCTTGGAATTGAGAGTTTGAACAAAGACCAGATTATGAACATTCTTGAAACTGCTGTCAGCTTTGCTGAAATAAACCAAAGGCAGATCAAGAAAGTACCGACACTTAAAGGAAAAACGATCATTAATTTTTTTGCTGAACCCTCCACGAGGACAAAAGTTTCTTTTGAGGTCGCGGAAAAGAGGTTGAGTGCTGACACTTACAACATTTCTATTGCCACGAGTGCAATTCAGAAAGGAGAGACACTTGCCGATACGGCATTAAACCTACAGGCGATGAAACCTGATGCAATGGTTATCCGCCACGCAGTTTCAGGAACACCTCAATTGCTTGCTGAGGTTATGGACTGTTCAATTATAAATGCCGGTGACGGCTTTAGAGAACATCCGACTCAGGCACTTCTTGATGCATATACGATCTGGCAGACGAGAGGAACCATTGAAGGTCTGAAAGTTGCGCTTATCGGAGATATCTATCACAGCAGGGTTGCTAGGAGTAACATTTATCTGCTTACTAAGATGGGATGTGAAGTTGTTCTTTCAGGTCCTGCCACGATGCTTCCACCCGGCATTGAGAAAATGGGTGTGAAAGTAGAAAAAAGACCAGTTGATGCAATAAAGGATGCAGATGTTGTTATGATGCTCAGAATTCAGAATGAAAGGGCCAGCAACCTTCTTTATCCGGATAAGAGAGAGTATGCAAAATATTTCTGTGTTACCCCTGAAATGATAAAATACGCAAAGCCTGATGCGATGATTATGCATCCCGGCCCTGCAAACAGAGGTGTGGAGATTGATGATGCGGTTATGGATGGAGAAAGATCTGTTATTCTTGAACAGGTCAGTAATGGAGTGAATGTAAGAATGGCTGTACTTTATCTGTTGTTAGGAGGAGCTGACTAATGAAACTGATCATAAAGAATGGAACTATAGTTAATCCTTCAAAAAATGAAGAAATAAAGAAATCTATCGTTATTGAAGATGGAGTAATAAAAGAGATCACAGATAAACCAGATGAATTGGATGCAGAAGTCATAGACGCAGACGGAATGATCGTTTCCCCTGGGTTTATTGATCTTCATGTTCATTTCAGAGAACCTGGATACGAGTATAAGGAAGACATTCATACAGGGCTTAAAGCGGCTGCAGCGGGTGGATTTACATCAGTGTGCACTATGCCGAACACAAATCCTGCAGTTGATAACGCTGATACTCTCAGGTCGATAATGAAGAGAGCTGAATCAGGAAACGGTGTGAAACTTTATCCGATCGCATGTGCTACAAAAGGTCTTGCCGGGGAAGCGCTTGCTCCGATTGGAGAGCTACATGAAAACGGTGCCGTTGCAATAAGTGATGACGGAAACCCTATAAAAAACACCGACCTTCTTAAAAGAGCGATGGAATACGCTTCATCATTTGATCTGAAATACATATCTCACAGTGAAGACCTCTACCTCTCGAACGGTGGACAGATGAACGATAGCTATTACTCTACCATCTACGGTATGCAGGGAATTCCATGGGTTGGTGAAGCTTCTCAGATCTCAAGAGACTGTATGCTTGCTGAATACTTGAACTTGCCCATCCATATTGCACATGTAAGCACTGCAATGTCTGTAGATATAGTAAAGTTTTTCAAAGATAGAGGAGTAAAGGTTACAGCGGAAACTGCTCCGCATTATGTAACTCTTACCGATCAGGCACTTGGCAGTTTCAACACAAACACCAAGATCAATCCGCCTCTAAGATCTGAAAAGGACAGACAGGCGATAATTGAAGCCCTGAAAAACGGTGTGATTGATGCGGTTGCGACAGATCACGCCCCTCATCATGAAAGAGAGAAGGCAGTTGAATTTAACGCTGCACCTCCAGGGATTGTCGGTCTTGAGACAGCTCTTCCTCTGATTTTGAAATTGCATCATGATGGAGTTCTTACGATTGAGAGAGTTGTTGAACTCTTTACAGCCGGATACAAAATTGTGAATAAGCCGGGTGGTGTTATTGAAGTTGGAGCACCTGCTGATATAACAGTTTTTGACACTAACTATCAGTGGACTATTGACAGCAACATGTTTCATTCAAAATCTAAGAATACTCCGTTCCATGGTTTTCATGTGAAGGGAGCTGTTTTCTATACAGTTGTTGACGGAAAAGTTATTTACAACAGAGAGTTTTAATGAGTGCAGTAAAAACAAGAATATATTCTTCTTTTGATGAATCGGAAGCGACTTTACTTCATGAATTTAAGAAGGAAGTTTTTTATTTCACTGGAGAAGATCTTGAAAATCACAATTTCTGGCAGCAGTTCTACAATCTGTTTTTTATTTACCACTACGATATTGGTGACGGAATAACACTTTCACAGAAACGTGAGCTTGAACCAGGATCAATAAGACTTTTCTCTCCATCAGTTTTTTCGAGAATGAAAGGTGAAGACCTTTTTACGGGAGATAAACTTTCTCTTTCTGAAGATGAGGAGAACAGTCTTTCGTGGTATAAGGAAAAACAGTTTATTCTTTCATTTTTTCACACAAAAGACGAAGAGATACGCTTTGTCGAAAGTCAGTCTTCTCTTCTTATTCCTATGAGTGCCGGATCTTTTCTGAAAAAAATTAAGAAAGCTCTGGAAAATGAAGGCTACTTTCCGTCTGTAAACTACACTCTTTTTCTTCTTTCTGTTCTTATGGTTAAAAAGGAACGTTTCTCCAGTTCAAAACTGTATGACGCTTACCAGTTCGAAGAGATGGAAAAATTACATCTATACTATGAAAAATTCGCTAAATTTATTATCTGAATCTAATTTTAACGACATCGTTAAGCGCGCTCAAGCGATATGTTCAGTTGGTGAATGCTGTCCTATTCTCTGTGGCGGTGAATCCAGACCATGTGGAAGAGTGGGAAAAGGAATAAAAGTTGCAAGTTTCGCTGTGCATGATGGTGAAGAACCGCCTGTAAGTGGATGGAACGGAGCAGGGAACGTTTTTTTCTCGGGTTGCAGCGCAAGATGTATTTTCTGCCAGAATTGGCCTATAAGTCATGAAAACAATGGAAAGGTCTACAGCGAAGAAGAGTTTGTACAGAATATTCTTAAACTTATAGATAAAAAAGTTCATAACATCAATCTTGTTACATCCGATCATTATCTTGATAGAGTTCTTTCATCTTTTCAAAATATCAGAGAGAAAATAATAGTTCCAGTGGCTTATAATTGTAATGGTTCACACACCGAAGAACTCTTTGAAATTGTTCTTAAAATAAGCGATATTCTCCTTTTTGATGTTAAGTATGCCGACAACGATCTTTCAAAAAAATTCAGTTGCATAAATGATTATCACAAATACAACAAAATGAACCTTGAAATGCTTCTAAAAAAGAATATACCGTGGATCGAAAATGATCTGGGTATTTTGCAAAAAGGACTCATCATCAGGCATCTCGTACTTCCTGGACATATCAAAAATTCACTTAAAGTAATTGAAATTCTAAAAAGCTATCAGGATAGGGGACTTCAGTTTAAACTCAGCCTCATGAGCCAGTATTTCCCAGCATATAAAGCTGTAACACATCCTGAAATAAACAGAAAACTCACTCCCAATGAATATTCTCAAGTTGCAGAACTCGTTGAAAAATATTCAATTGATGGCTGGGTGCAGGAGCTGTAAGATTTTCTAAATAGCATCAGCTGTTGCATTTTTGTCGATTATTCAATAAAATATCATAAATATTTGTTCTGGGGGAGAAGGTTTTGGAAAGCAACATCATTCTTTACACTACAGAAGATGGCACAACAGCTGTTGATGTTAAACTTGAAAACGACACTGTCTGGTTAACTCAGAAACAGGTGGGTGAGCTTTTTGAGAAAGATCGGTCTGTGATTACTAGACATATTGGAAACATTTTTAAAGAAGGAGAACTTGAACAAAAAAGGAACGTGCAAAAAATGCACATTGCAAATTCAGATAAACCGGTTGCTTTTTACAATCTAGACGTAATAATATCAGTTGGTTATCGTGTAAAATCGAAGAGAGGAACACAGTTTAGGATTTGGGCAAACAGTGTGTTGAAAGACTATCTTGTAAAAGGATATACCGTTAATAAGAAGAAACTTGAAACTGAAATAGAAAAGAGAAAAGAGCTTTTAAAAACAATAAAATTACTTAAAAACACTGTAAACCATCAGGAGATAAAGCTCGATGAGGCAAAAGAACTGATTTCATTAATTTCGGATTTCTCCTATGGATTATCAATACTTGACGATTATGATCATCAGTCAGTTAATATCACGGATGTTACTGAGAGTGACAGCTATTATCTAAGATATGAGGAAGCTATTCTTCTAGTTAAAGAAATGGCTAAAAAGTTTAATACAACTCTTTTTGGACATGAAAAAGATGATTCGTTTAAAGGGGCTCTAGGAAATATCTTTCAAACGTTTGATGGGAAGGAACTCTATCCAAGTATTGAAGAAAAAGCGGCGAACCTTCTTTACTTTATAGTTAAAGATCATGCGTTTTCGGATGGAAATAAACGGATTGCAGCCGCAACATTTCTATATTTTCTGGACAGGAATGAAATTCTTTATAATGATGATGGATCAAAAAGAATTGCTGATAATGCTCTTGCTGCAATAACACTCATGATCGCTGAATCAAAACCACAGGAAAAAGATATAATAGTTAAGATAGTTGTAAACCTGATCAATAAGAATAACTGAATATGAAGTACTTGTATTTATTAATTATTTTCACAATAATCGTTTCGTGTAATGGTAGCAATCCAAAAAACGACACTGTTGCGGATACTGACAATGCTGGATTGTTAGATGATGTGTCCGATGAAGTGCCGGACACGAAGCCTGATAGAATTCCTGATATTGATGAAGATAAACCTTGTGAACCTTATACCGGGGAATGTGAACTTGAAGAGACAACTCTATGCCGCAGTGGTTCAGTTTATAAATGTGAGCATACAGTAATAGACGGATGTGTCACAGGGCACACATACAAGCTCGTGGAATCATGTTCATATTGGTGCGAAGTTGAAAAATCACCATCGTCAGGAGTTCCCGGAGTTGCAAAATGCGGAGAATACCCCGATGAGGATAGTCCTGATTACTGTCCGGAGCTCACAAAGATAGATTTTCCGTTAAAGAACAAGGATGGAAGCATGACTTTTTGCCGACCGTGTGACACACGCACGGAAAAAGATCCTGATTGTATATCAAACCTGTGGAAGGATTCCAATGAGCGTCTCTGTGTTGATGACCCTCAATATGACTGCTGCGGATATCCGTGTGAAATGGGTAATTTGAAGCCCATAACAAAGAAATACATGGAGGAAAATGAAGATCCCAAAGCATTGGCAAGGTCTGGTTATTCCCTTGACCGCTGTGACATAATGATAAACCCTTACTGGTGGAGCTCAGGTCACTACACCTTTAAAACGTTCGGAATGAGTGAAGGAAAGATAGTTTTTGAAGCCAGCAATGTCAAAGTTGACTGGGAGAAGTATCCCAGTGACCATTTTTATTTTGAATTTGATGTCAAAACCCTAAACTACAGAATCCTAACTGGAGTTGCGATGAAGAACCTTTCCTATAATAAAGGAAATCTTCTTGCATCCATATACAACATTAAACAGGGGATAAGTGACCCTGACGGCATGAAATACATTATCTACCGTGACAGCACCGGGAAAATGGAGCTAGTTTATCCTAATCAGATATGGGATTTTGTGTTGACACCGGGACTGAATGAGAAATGGACATTTGGTAGTATAAATGAAGGAAATGGAGAAGGTTCGAAGATAAAATACGCGGAAGTAGGCAAATGGAAATGGCAGGAACTGGGAGATGGAACTCAGTATAAACCTTCCGTTGTCGGGGACAAAGTGACATTTTATGATGATGATTTTAAAGGTTATCAGTGCGATCTTTCAAAGTCCCCTAAATCACTTGATGAATGTGTTCTTCTGAACAGGGAGGGAGAAGAGATGCGTGTTCCGGTTATGGATGAAGAAGATCAATCCATGACACACAATATCTACTATTCTCCGGTTGATAAGCCGAAAAAGTTTGTGAAAGTTGATATTTCTAAAACACCTTTTAAGTATGAGGAGTTTGAACTGGATGTTCCCTCTGACAAGTCTCTTCTGATGACAGCAATAGGTGAAGTGAGAGGAAATCTTTTAAGATTCATTTTTATTTACGGTCCGAATTATGATAATGCGGAAAGACTTGTTTGTTTTTACAGGCTTGACACTAATAAAACTTTCTGCACAGAACCGGTTCCGTGGGAATATGAAGGAGAAACAGGAGCCCAGACAGATATGGGACAGGCAGAATTTGAAGGACACGTGCTTTTGTGGCAGGATTCCAGGCGTTCACTTCTCAAGGCAAGAGACATGGAATGTTACTGCGACTGGAAAGCGGAATTATGTCCTTTTGATGATTATGTCCCGAACACTGAACATCCTAAAATCAACGGATTTAGAGATGAAAGATGTGAAGATAAGGCAAATTGTCTTTATACGGATATTTCGGATTAAAAAATAATCGCAGATTCTAGATCACCCCTCAAATCTCAACTTACTTCCACTTGATAAAGTTCCCTTCTTACGGTATATTCTTATGTATTGAAACTCATGGGGTAGACAATGAAAAATGTAAAGACTTTAATACTTGGAGCCGGACTTAGCGGTCTTTCAGCTGCATATCATCTCAATGGTGAAGATTTTCTTGTTGTTGAAAAGAGCGATCATGTTGGGGGACTTTGTACTTCTGAGCATAAAAACGGGTTCACGTTTGATCAGACTGGCCACTGGCTTCATATGCGTGATGAAAGGATGAAAAAAATATTTAATTATCTTTTTGGTGATGAGTTTGTAACTATTGTTCGTAAGACTTTTGTGTTTTCTTACAATGTTTACACTCAGTATCCTTTTCAGTCCAACACTTACGGACTTCCGCCTCAGGTGATAAAAGAATGTGTCATGGGATTTATCAAGGCACATTATGAAAATGATAAGTCAAAGGCAAGTGATAATTTCTATGAATGGTGCATGGCGCATCTTGGTGAAGGTATTTCAAAGCACTTTATGATTCCTTACAACACAAAGATCTATACTGTTCACCCAAAAGAATATGCAAGTCACTGGTGTGATTACTATGTTCCCAAACCTACACTTGAGCAGGTAATCGAGGGAGCCGTTACTGCTCCCGAGCAGAAAGATGTCGGTTATAATGCAACTTTTGATTATCCAAAGAGCGGCGGAATAGGTGAACTTTCTAAAAGACTTTATGACAAGTGTGAAAAGGAGAAGTTTCTTTTTAATGTCCATCCAGTTGAAATAAATAGTGAAGATAAAATCGTAACACTTTCTAACGGGCAAACTATAAAATATGAAAATCTTATAAATTCAATTCCACTTAGAGATTTTCTGAAAATTCAGACTGATTCAAACAAAGATAAAAGCCTGGAGATCTCAAAAAGAATGAAAATTGCTTCAGTCAGTTATCTCAATGTGGCGTTTAAAACTGTTCCCGGCCATAATGGTCACTGGTTTTATATCCCGGAAGTTAAATACATGCCTTATCGAATCGGTTCTTTCAGTAATATCTACGCTGAGCTTGCTCCTGATGGAAAAGGTTCAGCCTACATTGAATATACTCATCAGGGTGATTTTAACGAAGTTGAGAAGTTTAAAAATGAAAGTGTAAAAATGATGAAGGATATGAAATTCATTGAAAGTGCTGATCAGATAGAGTTTATGGATTATCGAATAATTAAAAATGGTTACATCATTTATCACAGAGAGTATTTCGACGACATGAAGGAAGTTGGTGAGTGGTGTGAGAAAAGTGATATTCAACTTGTGGGAAGATACGGCAAGTGGACTTATGCCGCAATGGAAAACGCCATTATTGAAGGTCTTGAAGCCGCTCAAAAAATATAAGGGAGAATAGGATGTACAGAATCTTTTTTATGATCGTACTTTTGTTTTTTGTCATTTCCTGTGAGAATAGCACAAAAAATGTTAAAAATGACGAAAACGAATTTTCTGATAACTCACAGCAGTCTGATGACATTACAGTAGATGATGAAACCACTGATGATGATGTGGTCGTTGAAAGTTACGAGATCGTTAAAACCGTTGAAGGAACAGTCAAAGGTTTTGTGAAAAACGGAGTCATATCCTACAAGGGTATTCCTTTTGCTGCTCCACCGGTTGGAGAACTTCGCTGGGAAAAGCCTCAGACTGCGCAGAAGCGTACAGAAACACTTGAAGCATCAGCTTATTCCAAAGCTTGCCCTCAGAGTCTTGAAGTGGGGGTTGGGTACGTTCCTGAGTGGAGTGAAGACTGTCTTTATCTTAACGTATTCAGACCTGACAGCACAGAAAATCTTCCAGTTATGGTTTTTATTCACGGCGGCGGATTTGTTAACGGAGCTGCAAGTTTGCCAACCTTTGAAGGTTCATGGCTTGCTTCAAAAGGAATAGTGCTTGTTACAATAAACTACAGAGTTGGACAGTTTGGGTTTATGAGCATTCCTGATACGGAAATAAAAGGAAACTACGGAATTTATGATCAGATAGCTGCTCTTGAGTGGGTTAGGGCAAACATTTCCTCTTTTGGTGGCAACAGTGAGAACGTGACGGTTTTCGGTGAATCTGCCGGAGCAATGTCGGTTGGATCGTTAATTGGTGTCAGACCTGATCTTTTTGAACGTGCCGTAATTGAAAGCGGAACTATTCCCTGGGGTGAGACAATGAAAAAGGAAGATGCCGATGATCAGGGTGAACGGTTTGTTGAAGCTTCTGGCTGTAAGGATGAAGAAGATGTTATTAAATGTCTTAAGGAAAAAAGTGCAGAGGATATTCTAACATATCTTGAAAGCGGTATATTTTCAGACGCAGAAAGCTACGGCCCTTATGTTGATGGCGAACTTTTCACAGATGTACCTTATAAAATGGTAATTACAGGCGAGGGAAAGAACGTTCCTCTTATAATTGGAACAAACCAGGACGAGGGAACTTCTTTTACATATTCATACAAGAACTATCTGGAAACCGCAGAAGATTATAAAACTCTTGTCACACAGCAGTTTGGTGCAACATTTGCTCCATCTGTTCTTGCTGAATATCCAGCTGAAAGTTACGAATCTCCCTGGCATGCCTACACTGATCTTTTTGCTGATCTTACTTTTAATTGTGCAAGCATAATTATGGCAAGAGATTTTGCGAAATATAACAAAAACATACGGTACTACCGTTTCACACATGTTCCTGATTATGGTGTTCAATATGGTCTTGGATGTTTTCACGGTGCTGAGTTGGGGTATCTTTTCAACACATGGGATGATTATTACAAGAACAGCGAAGATGGTTACAGTGAGACCGCCGAAAATATTTCAGGATTATGGGTTAAGTTCGCAGCTGATGGAAATCTGGAAGATTGGCCTGTTTATGATGAATTTGAAAAATATCTTGATCTATCTGAGAATAATGAAATTAAGGAAGAATTAGAGAAAGATAATTGTGATTTCTGGTCTAAGTGGTCAGTTCTTTAAGTCTATTTGAAAAGAACTGCGAAAACTTTCTCTGCGAAATCTTCTGAAAGAGTCTTTTTATTGTTTCTCACATATGCAAGATCAGCCATAAGAATGGCAAGATAACGCATCGTAGTCTGCTCTGCACCAACTTTTTTTGCAGGTTTTCTGTTTTTATTGTAGTCAGTGAACATATCCGTAAATTTCTTTCTGAATTCCTTAAGAACGATAGGTCTGTCCTTAGGATCTTCAACAAGGTAGCTTACAGGAAGGCCTGTTTTTATGAAATATTCAGCAACGAGACTGGTCGCTGTGATTATTTTCATTTCAGCTGGAATTGAAGGAGGAAACTTAATTGAGAGATGTGTTGAGATTTCTTCCATGATGAGTACGTTAGCTGAATTAAGGAGTTCATCTTTTCCTTTAAAGTAGTGATAAAGGGTCGGAGCCGTGATGCCAAGTTCCCCGGCAATCAGGTTCATTGTAATTTCTTCTTCATTTTTTGTGAAAAGCAGGTCTCTTGCTTTTTCGATGATTCTTTTCTTGATACTGTCTTTCATGTAGAACTCCATAAAGTTAAAAAAACAACATACACCGTTATAATCCTTCAAAACCATTTATTGTCAAAAAACTATTTTATATTATTACGAAAAATGTTTATAGCAAGGTAATGTAATAGGGCAAATATATGGAATTTTGGTTAGTCAGATATTATACGTTTTTCACAGTAGTAAATTTATTCGATACCGTTAATAAATTTGACTAAAATAATTAATGAAATATATTTTTTTGACGGAACTTTTAAAGGTGGTGAAATGAATAGAAGAAAGGTGTCAATAGTTATTCCGGTTTACAATGAAGAAGTGATTCTTGAAAAAGCAGTTTCCTCATTGAAAAAAGATCTGGAAAAATTTGAGGGCAGTTATGACTTTGAAATTATTCTAGCTGAAAATGGAAGTAGCGACAAAACAATTGAAAAGGGACAGGAGCTGTCTGAAAAATTTTCCGGATTATCTATTTTTCATTATCATTCGCCTGATTACGGACTTGCATTAAAAGAAGGCATAAATAGAGCAAAGGGTGAAATTGTCTTTTGTGATGAAATAGATCTGTGCCTTTCTGAATTTTATGAAAAAGCTCTAAAAATATTTGAAAATGAAGATGCTCAGATGGTAGTAGGTTCAAAAAGGGTTAAAGGAGCAGAAGACAGAAGACCTTTTAAAAGAAGATTCGCAACATGGGTGCTCAACACAATGCTGAAGATATTTCTGGGTTTTAGAGGAACGGATACTCATGGAGTAAAGGCTTTTAGAAAAGAAACGCTTATGCCTG
>Ga0222695_1000083_pt1 | contig 61139 bp, 54 predicted proteins | sample AntAcemetage1398_FD_179834 | JGI IMG/M metagenome (GOLD analysis project Ga0222695, IMG submission 179834) | Saline water microbial communities from Ace Lake, Antarctica - #1398 | ecosystem: Environmental > Aquatic > Non-marine Saline and Alkaline > Saline | place: Antarctica: Ace Lake...
CGGACTGTTACATAGAATTCGCCAATTGAAAAATCCGGTTTTATGTCATTCCCTTCAGAATCTTCTGCCCATGAAAAATTTACAGCAAACGTTCCGGGATCCTGTTTTAAAGAATCGCAGGAGAAAAACAAAACCATTATTAATAAACTAAGGGTTAGCGAAAGGAATCTTCTCATTATCGAAACTCCATTATTGTGAATATATCAAGTTAATTATAGTTAGTATTACGTAATATTCAAGAATTTTCACTTTTGTAAAATTAACTAAAGTTGCAAGGTTTTTTCTTGAATTCATCAGCTTTAAGTAATAAAACTCTATTAGAAGAAATTGTGTTCTGTTAATGGAGAAAGAAATGGCAAAACGTTATGGAATTGATATCGGTACAACTTTTATAACTGTAATTTCAGATAATGAAATAATTTTCAGAAAAAGACATAAGGGAAGGATCAGTTCAGTTGTCACAAAAGTATTTGCAGATATTCCTAAAGATGCAGTTGTGGCTTTTACAGGTAAATCCGCTAAGGAATTTGCAGATGTTCTTGAAGGAAGTTTTATTTCTGAAACCGCAGCTCTTAATCTTAAACTCAAAAACAATTCACCGTTTAGAGATGGAAATGGTGCCGTAATTGATATAGGAGCGTCTTCACTTACAAAATACAATATCAAAAACAACGAAATAGGTGATATTTCCTCAAACTCTCTCTGTGCTGCAGGAACAGGTCTCTTTCTTGAGGAACAGGCTGAAAGACTGAGCATCGACCTTGAAAATGCACCTGCACTTGATATTGATAACCCTCCGAATATCGCTTCAAGATGTACCGTTTTTGCTAAAAGTGATCTCATTCATCATCAGCAGGAAGGAAGGTCAAAAGATGAAATGTGGGCGGGAATGTGTCGTGCTCTTGCAATTTCAGCCGCAAATACTCTTTTCCGCGGCATAGAAATAAATGGCAACATTGCTCTTATCGGCGGTGTAAGTCTCAACCCTGAGGTCGTTAGATGGTTCAAATATCTTTTTCCTAACGCTATCTGGATAATTCCAGAAAACTCTGAGGCTTTTATAGCTAGTGGAGCTTCTTACAATGCGACAGTGAACAAAAACTCTATTGACTCTAAAAAGATAGTCCACACGGCAAAAAATGAAAAAATGCCCCCACTCATTCTCAAAAAAAGTAACTATCCTGAATTTGTAAAACCAATGGATGATGATCTTAACAACGAGATTAGAAAACATGCCGATATTGATGATTTTTCCGAAGTAATAACTGGAATGGATATCGGTTCCACGAGCACAAAGATAGCGGTTCTTTCAACAAAAGGCGAACCGATTCTCGATATATACAGAAAAACAGGCGGAGATCCGACAGATGCCGGTAAAAAAATATTCAAGGCACTTTTCAGGATAATAAATCCTGAAAAAACAAAAATACTTTCATTTGGAACAACAGGTTCAGGAAGAAAACTCAACGGTGAGATCTTCGGAGCTGATGCCATCGTAAATGAAATTACGGCACACGCAAAAGGAACCCTTACCTTCTTCCCCGATGTTGAGACCATCTTTGAGATCGGCGGACAAGATGCAAAATATATAAGCCTTGAAAACGGCTTTGTAAAAGATGTGAACATGAACTACGTCTGCGCTGCCGGAACTGGCTCTTTTGTCGAAGAACAGGCACGAAAGCTTGATATTCCTATCCAGCAGGCAGGAACTGTAACAGAAGGAATTGAACCGCCCGTAACAAGTGACAGATGCACAGTTTTTATGGAACAGGACATCAGATTTCTTCTTAAACAGGGATTTTTCAAGGAGGAAGTTCTTGCTTCTGTCCTCTATTCTATAGTCAAAAACTACCTCAATAGAGTTGTAGGAAACCGAAAAATAAGTAGTGATAAAGTCTTTTTTCAGGGTGCAACAGCGAGAAACAAGGGACTGGTCGCCGCTTTTGAAAATCTTCTTGATGTTGAAATCGTAGTTTCACCTTTCTGTCATGTGATGGGCTGTATCGGAGCTGCGCTCATCTCCTATGAAAAGGTTCTTGAAAAAGGCGATCCGTCAATTTTCATCGGTCCTCTTGCAGCAAATGTAAATGTAAGCTCAAGAACTGAGACATGTAAGCTATGTAACAACTTCTGCAGAATAAACTTTATAAAAAGAGATGGCGGAAAAGAGATCTCCTGGGGCTATATGTGCGGAAGAGATCCTGAACTTTCCAAGAGAAAGGAAATGGAAGAGTTTGAACTTTTCCGTGACCACAGATCACATTTCTTTTCAAAGAAAAAAACAGGAAACACCGAAGCAAAGATAGGAATTCCCATCTCACTCACATCGCACACATACTACCCTCTCTGGAAAAAACTTTTTGAGAATCTGAATCTCGACGTTGTTATTTCTTCTCCTGTCACAACATCAAAAATTAAAGCAACATCATCAAAATATTCATCTTCTGATTTCTGTTTTCCACTTAAAACATCAATTGGACACACTGCTGAACTGCTCAGTAAGGGACTTCCTGTTTTCATGCCAGCCATGATAGCCGGAGAACCGGTTATGGACACTGCAATAAGCTTTTTCTGTCCCTATGCGGAAAGTGCACCATCAGTTATCCGAAGTTCATTGCGGCGCAACGGTGTGAAATTTTTAAATAAACTCATTGACCCAATCATTGATTTCAGACTTCCTATTGAAAAGAATGCTGAATACATCTATGAAAGCATAAAAAATATCATTCCGCTTAAAAAGAAAGAAATAACAAAAGCTTTTAAAAAAGCTTACGAAGAATTCAATAATGAAGTATCCAGCCTTGTTTCTACTGGAGAGAAATATCTCAAGAAAAAAATTGAAAAGAAAAGACCTGTTTTTGTTCTTTTTGGAAGACCATATAATCTTTATGATAAAGGAATAAATCTCGGAATTCCCGAAACCGTAGCATCAATGGGCTATCCTGTGATCCCAATGGATATGCTTGAAAGTGACGTTAAAGCTCTCGAAAAGTCTAACTACTTTAATTTATTTTGGAATTACGGACAAAAAATCATAGCGGCAGCAAAAAGAATTGCCAAAACTGACTATGTTTTTCCCATCTATCTTACTAACTTTAACTGTGGTCCTGACAGCTTTATTCTCTCTTATACCGAAGATGAAATGAGGGGAAAACCGATGCTCATCCTTGAACTTGATGAGCATGACTCTGATGGTGGATACAGAACAAGAATTGAAGCTTTTATCGATGTTGTCGAAAGCTATCTCAAAAACAACATGAAAGCTGACGAGCTGCCTCTTCCTGATATTTTCACTGCAGAAAAACAGGTTAAAAAAGGAAAGGTCTGGACTCCGCCAATGCATCCGACTGGAACACCTCTTTTTGCTGCTGCTTTCAGAGGCTGGGGTTATGATGCCGCACCACTTCCTCCTGAGACTAGAAATGAATACAGTCTTGGAAAAAGATACACCAGAGGACAGGAATGTCTTCCTATGACACTCACACTCGGCGCAATTATGAACCAGGCTCTCAAAGATCCTGACACTCAGCATATTCTTTTCATGCCTACATCGGAAGGCCCATGCAGATTCGGTCAGTACAACATGCTTGAACGTATTGCCTTTGAAAATGCAGGGATTAAAAATGTAGATCTTCTTTCGCCCTCTTCTATCAACTCATATCAGGGTCTTGAAGAGGGTTTGCGCAGATATCTGATGCACACCATGATGTCAAGCGATATTATTTTTAAACTGCTCACCAAAACCAGACCCTACGAAAAGAACAAAGGTGAAACTAATGATCTTTTTGCAAAGTCTATGAAAAAGCTTGAAGAAACTCTTGAAAACAGAGCTGACCCCAAAACGGTTATTAAGAAAATAACTGAAGATTTTTATAATATTCCTAAATATAGTGAGAAAAAACCTATTGTGGGTGTCGTTGGCGAGATCTATGCAAGAAGTAACAACTATGCAAACGGCAATGTAATAGATGTTATTGAAAAAAACGGTGGAGAAGCATGGCTTTCACCTATGCACGAATGGGTTCTCTACACAGCGTGGCTCCAGAAATACATGTCAAAACAGAAAGCTTTTAAACTCTTTGAAGCCGGCGAATCTCTCGTCAAGAACATTTATCTTTTCAGAACTGAAAGCTCATACTACAAAGCCGCTTCAAAAGTCCTTTGTGACAGAGAGGAACCGCCAGTAGAAAAAGTTCTGACCGAAGGAATGAAATATATTCCGCCGGAATTTTCAGGTGAAGCCATCCTTACCATAGGAAGAACAGTTATGTTTGCAAAAGAAGGCGCACAAATGGTTGTCAACGTCTCACCTTTTGGCTGTATGCACGGAACAATAACAGACTCGATCTTTCAGGAAGTTCAGGATATTTACGGAATACCGATACTCTCTCAGTTTTATGATGGAGACATTGATATCAACGATAAAGTCGCCGACGTACTTTCAATGAAAAAAAAGAGTTAGTAAATATTCGTGTAGCAGTTATTCTGAAGTAATTGTCATGTGGTAGGAGCTTGTCGATGGTCCGTTAATGTTGGTACTCGTTGCTCCGGGGGGATTTTGAGAACTATAATTTTCACTTCCTTCAGAGTCGCCAAAAGCTGTTGAGTAGTGCTGAGTATTTGTATAATAGTAGCTGTATCCTGCACCTGGTAGGTATAGCGCGAACAGATAGTATTTTCCCGCTGTGAGGTTGAGAGTAATATCACTTGGTCCATAAAATTCTAGAATATTTGTAACGGGGAGGGAGTCCACAAAAACCCTATTGTATCCACTTGAAAGAGAGTCTGATTCATATACAAAGAAAGAGACCGTTGTTGTGCTGGGAGCTTGCAAATGAAATTGAAAAGCTGTAATTGTTGTATCAGTGTCGACAGAAACATAATTTCCTTTAACAGCGGCTGCATTGTTGGTGTATGACGTATCTTCTTCTCCGATAGTGTCAATTATAGAAATGGATTCTATAATGCACTCTGCACCTGACGGTCCCTCTTCACAAATTTCAATGGGAAAATTCATCGCACAATTTTCCTGAAGAGTCCAGTAGGTGCAACTATACTTGTTTTCATCACACATTTGCAGGATGTCACCCTCACACTGAGTATCGTTCAATGAGCACTCATTATTACATTCGCAGGTAGCTGTTGTGTTGTCTTCCTTGGTATAAAAACGTTGGTAGTAGGCACTATTGTTTACTGAATTTCCTAGTAACGTTGCAGGTGGAGGCCATGTAGCATCTGCAGCAAGTCCACCGAATGTTGTGCCAAACGGTGTTGTTTCTACCTGTGGAGAGAAAAATCCAGATTTATAAAATGAGGTGACAGATCCTTCCCATGCAACACCAATGAGATAAAATGATCCGCTTTGTAGAAGAAGTGGCGTATCTCCGTCAGTGAGAGATCCACTGTTGTAGAATTTCTGACCATTTCCCGGATGTGTTACAATGGTTTCTCTTATCTTTGTATATGTTCCTGTTTTTGTTGATGATTCATAGATGACAAATGTGAGAGGTTCCTCTGTTTCAAGCTTAAGATATTGATCAAATGCTTCCAATGTGCGAGTTGCGGTTATTTCAATAAATGTTCCTTTGAAAAGAGTGGTTCTAATGTTGTTCTCATCAGGGACACTAATTGTTAGACTATAGTCACAAGTGCGGTTAGTTGCTGTGCAATTCTCACCGGATTGCCATTGTAGGCAACCATCTGCGTCTTTAAGGCAAGAGATAACTTCCCCTGCTGTTGAGCAGTGTGAGCTATTTTCAATTGAGCATTCGTTCGTGCAGATAAAAATATCTTCATCTGGTGTGACTACAGCGTCTTCATCTGGTGTGACTACAGCGTCTTCATCTGGGGCAACCACAGCATCTTCGTCTGGAGTGGTCACACTGTCTTCATCTGGTATAATTACACTGTCTTCGTCTGGAGTGACTACAGCGTCTTCATCTGTTTTAGTTACACTATCTTCGTCTGGGGTGGTTACGCTGTCTTCATCATTGATAGTGGTGACACATTTATCTGTGTTCCATCCAGTACAATCAGCGAGGCAACGGGCACGACCTCCAGTATAGCTTTCGTCTATTTCTAAGCACTCAACCATTGATTTGTCGCATACTTCTCCAGGATCTACAAAGCCATTTCCACAGTAAGGTCCATCCCCAGAGTCATCATCTGGCTTTTGTTCATAATCTATATCAGATTTATCAAGAGAATCTTTATCATATGTTTCGCTATCGCTATCCTCTGATTCAATAGTATCACTCTCTGTTTGGATGGCGTCCTCATCCTCTTCAAACCCCTCTCCAGGTCGTAAAAGTGTTTCACCGCACGATACCATAAAAAGAAATGAAAAAGTAAGCATAATTGATGTTGTAAAACGGTTCATGTAACAACCTCAGCTCTGTCTATTAATTAATACTTTAGAGAATAGCATTTCTATTGTAGAATGTAAAGTGGGCTTTCCTAAAATAATTCTGGATTATATAGAAAAAAGTAATCAGGTCTTAATCAAACGAATAGCTTAAAGTTCTCCTTTCAGTATCGATCTGGCCTATAGCTCCAAGAAGTATAGCCATGTTCTGTTTTCCGTGCCCTGCGGGGAATTTTCCGACAACTGGAACTGACGCATCAAGACCCATCATGCCTGCAATGATCTTTGCGTAGATATTCTTTGTTGCGGGCGGTCTGAACTCTTTGTATGAAAATTCGCCTAAAACAACTCCACGGATATTTTTAAATTTTCCGGCAAGTCGAAGCTGTGTGATCATTCTGTCAACTTTGTATGGAACTTCTCCGACATCTTCAAGAAAAACAATTGCATCATTAAAATCAGGCTCATACGGAGTTCCAAGGAGTGAAATAAGTGTTGCAAGATTTCCACCTTTGACAACGCCCTGTGCTTTCCCTGGTTGAACTGTTTCAAGATGCTTCGAAAAGATAGTAAAACTTTTTTCCGCACATTGAAGAAGTGAAAATATATGATTTTTCGAATATTTGTCGGCTGTTGACATTGTTGTGATATTCGGCCCGTGAACAGTTACAAATCCACATTTTTCAACAAGCCAGTTATGAATTACTGTCACATCACTAAACCCTATAAAAAGTTTGGGATTAGCCTTTATCTTCTCAATATTTTTATCAAGCATTTCTAGCAGTCTTAATGATCCATATCCACCTCTTGCTGTCCATAGAGCTTCGATCTCCGGATTCTCAAAAGAGGAAATTATCAGGTTTGCCCTACTTTCATCATCGCCTGCAAGATAAAACTTCTTTTCAAAGATAGACTTATTAATTATCGGCTTGATCTTGTTATATTTCAACTCAGTAATTCCTGCATTGAAATGCTGCCTGTTAAAAGGTGATGACGGAGCAACGATCGCAACGTTTGCTCTAAAACTAAGCGGTTTTAATTCAAAATAGTTGTCTTCCATTTATTTCTCCAAATCAATACAACATAACACAGGTAATTCTTACCAAATTTAAAGACTTTTTTCTATTTTTTTTGTAATTCATTAAAAATCAGTTAAACTTTGCGCCGATTAAAAATTTTTAGGAAGTTTATGGTCGAACTGCAAAAAAAAACAGTAAGCAAAGAAAAAAATGCAGAAAAGAAAGATTCTGCAGATATTCGTGAGATCAGAAAACTGGTTATCTCGTCACTTAACTCTGTAAATGCTCTGGATGCCTCTATTAAAGAAATTAAAAGTCGTGTAAACAATAGGGACAGAGGAGAAACAAACAGATTTTACATTACTCTCGGACTTCTTGGGTTTGTCATTATTCTTGCTTTCTTTTTCTATTTCCGTGCAGAGGTTACAACAGTTTCAGAGCAGCTTGTACTTCTGAAACAACACAATGAATATCTCAAAACTGAAGTCGCTGACCATAAGGAAAAACTGGCGGCACTTGAAAACAACGATATTAAGGCATACAACCTCTATCTCGCACTGAAGGAAGGTGATCCGGACCATGCCTTTAAACTCTACGGAAATTTCAATCTCTCGGCCCTTTCAAGGCTGGAAAGACTTATCATTGACGGTGAAGTCAGTCTTATCAAACTTAAGGCAGCAATTAATAAATTTGATGAAGGTGAAATCCTCTTTAAAAGAAAAAGTTACGAAGCGGCAATTGATCGCTTTAAGGATAGCCTTGCGATCTCGTCTACTGGGGATCATGTACCCAAACTTTTCTATCTTACCGCGCTGTCTTATTATCGTATTAAAGATTATAACAAATCGGCAATTGCCTATGAACGTTTTCTTTTCATAACAACTGAAAAAGGTTATCAGAAAGATAGAGCTGAACTACTTCTTGGAGTCTGCTACGAAAAGCTTAAACAGTTGGATAGAGCAATGAATTTCTATAAACAGGTTATGAAAGAAAACAGACGCAACAGATACTATCCGACAATTAGAGACCGTCTAAAAAATATCAAGAAAAAACTAGCAAAACAAAAAGAGAATTCTAATTAATCCCCTTTCACACTCTTCACACACCGAAACCCAACAAAAAATGAATGTGTCCACGGAGTATAAGGATGTCTTGCTTTAAGTTCGGGGCCCATCAGGTAGCCGCCACCTTTTACGACCATAATATCTGAGCCGAAATATCCAACGCAAGGTGGTTCATCACAAAGATCATAGTTCCACTCGCTGGTTGTCCATTCTCCAACGTTGCCTGACATATCCATTATTCCATCTACTGTTTTGTCATCAGGGAATGTGCCAACTTCAGCTGTGTCAAAACCAACAAGTCCTCCTACATAGCCTATGCTGGTGTTTGCATAGAAATTTTCTTCAGTAGGCTCTTCCTCTCCCCACAGATAGATTTTTTCCTCTCCATCCCAAGTGGCTTTCATCCACTCAAATTCTGTCGGCAACCTTTTCCCCAGCCAATTGCAATAGACCTGTGCTTCCCGGTGGTTCACGTAGAGAACAGGATAATTGTCATAAAGAGGGTTTTCATAGTAAAGAAGCTGATTAAGTGACCGGGTTTTTAGCGGAGGAACACAGACCTTTACTTCAACACATTTTTCGTAGTCACTGTTGGTGACTTCAAAAACATCAACTAGAAAAGAATCATCTATCTCATGTTCAAGTCCGTCATAGATGAAACTTCCTGAACTGATCTTCACCATTCCTTCAACTGTTCCTGCCCCCTCAAATCCCTGACAGGTGCCATCGACACAGACATCAAGCTTTGTGGTATCATCACCATCATCACATCTTTCATGATTGGGAATAAAATAACATTTACCGTCTGTAACAAAGTATCTGTCATCAGTGCAGATATTTTCATCATGACATTGGCTGTCATCATGCTCCTTTGGAAAATCAGGAAGTTTTGCTATTCCATAACGAGAATATCCACCGAGCAGAACACAACTGTCTTTCACATACATCCATTCCTTTCCAGTTACCGGCCATAGTTCAGTAACATCGCCTGTTTCAATATTAAGTGCAACGCTTTTTCCATAATAGATTTCATTTGTTTCATTTGAAATATAATGAAAATATGGATACTCAAAACTGGGTCTGATACTGTTTCCTTCAAATATTCCTTTTATTGGAGGGGTCATCTTCTCTTCACGTCTGGTCTTAAGATTAAAGGCATAAACATCCATTCCGCTATACTGCAGATAAGAATCTTCATAATAAACAATATCACGTCCTGAAGTAAAAAAGACATAATCCCCTTCTATATTCACAATTTCTTCAACCGCTGATACCGATGATACCGACACATTAAGCGGCCTGATTTCAAATGTTTCCATGTCAACAATCCACGAACTGACACCAAAAGGTGAATCTGAAAAAGTTTCATCAAATCTCGCATATCTCCCACCAATAACTAGATTCTTTCCATCATTTCTCGGAAATGAACCTCTCAGTCTGCTAAATGTTGTGGTTTCATTTGTTTCAAGGTTAAATATAATAGGTTCATCTCTGGTCCCTGTGTAAACTAAAAACGGATAATTTAACTGAAGCTTTTCATAACTTCCCCAGTCTTTTAGTTCTTTAAGCTCATTTGTCTCCAGATTCCCTAACAAAAGTTTTGTATCATCTAAACCTCTAGAGCTTTCCCAGACAATAAAAACTATTAAATTATCGTCAACGGTAAAATGCTGATGATTATATTTGGAGGAAACGATTTCGTAGAGGTATCCATCAATCCTGTTGCATCCATAAATATTTGCCCGAATATTCTCATCTTCAGGATATATAGGGGAAAATACAAAATCATCATTTATATCCATAGGATAACTTGTGTTTCCAATCGGATTGTCTTTATCAAGAATTATTGTGTATTCTCCATCTTTGGGGAAATCGTTGCATTTCACATCTGTTTTTACAGGACCAAAACAGAGTTTAGATTCCGGATCTCCATCAGAGATCTCAATACAGGTGGGGTCAGGATAGGAGATATCAGGAATTTCATCAAAATCATCTTCCGACTCCTCGTCATAGCTGTCAGAATCTTCTTCAAGATCATCAACGATTGTACTGCCTGCATCTGTGAAATTATCCGAATCATTTTCCGGTTTGTTTGAGTTATATGACGTGCATGAAAAAAACATAAATAGTGCTAATAAAATGAATATGTTATGCGCTCTACGCATTCAACCTCCATCATAAAAAAACAAATCTACCTTCCGCAAAGTGAGTATAACCTGTCATTTCAGCTTTCTAAAAGGACTTTTATTCCGGTCATAGCCTGAAGATTGGCTACAATTAAAACTTTGGGAGCCATCATTCCCAATGACATGTCACTTTTTTCATCTCCGCAAACGTGCAGCATACCTGAATTTCTTACATGAATATCACTGAACTCCCCAAGTCCTGCCATTCCGCTTCCACAGATAATTGGACGCTTTGGAAAGGATTCTGCCCATGATTCTATCAGCCACAACTTTGAAGATGCATCGTCAAATGCTTCAAAAAGAATATCAGCATCATTAAAATTTTCTTTAATATCTTCAGCTTGCAACTTGTTTTGAACAACTTTAACAGAAATATCGGGATTTATCCTTTTAAGATGATCTTTAAGTGCCTGAGCCTTCAGTTTGCCTATATCACTTTGAAAAAAATGCTGCCTATTTAGATTGCTTTCTTCAACCAGATCAAAATCGGCAATTACAAACTTCGTGATTCCACTTCTTACAAGAGACACTGCAATATTTGAACCCAATCCGCCACAACCGGCAATTCCAACAGTGAACCTTGATAATCTTTCAGCACTTCCCGGGATATTTCTATCAAATATCGTCATTTTTTTTCAATGAGAAGACCTTTCTGTCTCATCACACATGGATTAAAAGTTGCGAAGTCAGCCTGGTGAACAAAAACACCTTCAATTCTCTGCGGGCGACCTTCACCTTCTTTTGCATGACAGATAATTATATTCTGGATCTCGATTGGAAGTCCCATCTGGGCAGCTGCAATTGCACCGCTTATCGGATGCCTTGCACATTTTCCGGCGTAACTTTTCTGAAACTTATCACCCGCCTTTTCAATTTCCATAAGTTTACCGACATCATGAAGAATTCCCCCGGCAATAACCCAATCGATATTAATATCAAAAGGAAGCTTCCGATAGGTAGAGATCATCGCTTCAGCAAGTCCAAGTGCACCTTTAGTAACCGTAATAGTGTGTTCAACAAGATTTACACCTTCAGTATTGGTAAGAAGCGTAAAAGGAATTTCATTGATCTCATCAACACTCTTCCAGCCACCGGCTTCGGCACATTTTGTCCAGGTCTCTACAACTTTTTGTGCAAGATCTTTATCCTTCATTTTGTCAAGAAGTTCTTTAAAAACCACTGCTAACTGCTCTTTCATAATTTCCTCCAATTTACCGATTATTACTGAACTGGATCTTCAATTAAAGGGAGATAGATACTAAATGAAGTCCCCTGACCCATTTTACTTGAAATATCAATAAATCCATGATGTTTTATAACAGAAGCGTAAACAACAGGAAGTCCAAGACCCGTACCCTCGCCAACTTTTTTTGTTGTAAAAAAAGGATCGAACAATCTTGATTTATGCTTCGGATCTATTCCAGGACCATTATCAGAAAATGTTATTAGAACAAAGTTTCTTCCACCTTCCTCATCCATTGGGCAACTATCAGTATTTTCAGTAGTTATTGTTATAATACCTTTATCTTCAAAAGCGGCAACAGAATTCAGAGCAAGACTGACAAAAACATTCTCCAAAACTACATGACTCCCAGAAATTTCAGAGTTTTCAGCATCCAGATAAAGATCTATTCTAGCTCTATCTCTGAACTTGTTACCTATCATCTGTGCTGACTGTTTAATAACTGCGTGGACATCAAGTGATTCATGATGCGTGTATCCTGTTTTACTGAAACTAGTGAGCTTCTGAGTTGTTTCGACACCGCTATCCACCATTTTCTTTATCGTATTAACATATTTGAGAACCTTTTCATTTTCTCCGGCTATTTTCTCGATCATCTCAGCAGATCCACTGACAGCGGTGAACATGTTGTTAAAATCATGTGCAACACTTCCGGCAAACATTCCAAGTGATTCCATTTTTTGAGAATAGTGGATCTGTCTCTCCATCATCTTGTTCTCAGTTACATCGGCAAAAAGCATAAACAGATGATCCACATTACCAATTTTATTAACGATCGGAATCACCGTAATAAGAAGTATCCTTACTTCACCATCTATTAACACAAGCTCTGCATCAGTTATCTGAAATACCTTCTTTTTCTCAACAGCAAGGTTCTGCGTTTCAATTATCAGCTGTCTTAATGAAGTATTGATCTGAATACCGTCAATCGTTTTAGACAAAGCAACTACTGCTGGAATTTTAGATATCTTTTCAAGCCTTTCATTCCAGAAAAGGAATTTCATATCACCTCTGACAGTCTGAAGAGCAACCCCCAGATGGATATTTTCAACAAGTCTTAAAAACATCTGCTGCTGAAATGCCAGTCGTGTTTCAATTCCCTTTGTCTTAGAAACATCTGTATGTGTTCCTACAACTCTTACAGGTTTTCCGGACTCGTCTCTTTTAACTGTTTTCCCTCTTCCAAGAACCCAGATATAAGAACCATCCTTACACTGCATCCTGTACTCTACTTCAAACTTCTCACCGCTTTTCACCCTTTCTTCAACGATCTTTATCACTCGGGACTTATCTTCAGGATGTAGCCTTTTTTCCCATTCACGATTAGTGTGTGGAAATTCATTTGGAGAATAACCAAGCATTGTGTAGTAGTTTTCAGAATAGAAGACCTTGTCCTCAAGAACGTTGTAATCAAAGAGGCCGTCGTTCACCGCACTTAATGTCGTCTGATACTGCTCCACCGTGTTAATAAGCGAGTGTCTCATCTTAATATTCTTTCTGTAAAAAAAAGAGATGAAAAATGCAGATAAAAGAGAAATAACTGTAACAATAACCCTAGAAAAGTATGAATGAGCTGGAATTGAGTTTAGAAATGCATCTGATGCACATTTCTGCTGCATCTGGTAGACGTAGAGACCATCAATAACCCAATAAATATAGGACATCAAAACAGCAAGAAATACTAGTAGTAACGTTGTTTTATAATTGCTTCTTATACGCATTATCTGCCCTTTAAACGTAGATATCTGTTGCGCCGCCTTTTACAAGTTCAAGGCTGGCCTTTGTCTTTTCCTGAACATCTTTGCCTGGAATATCAGAGATCATATTGGTTATAAGTTTCCAACCTTCTTCCTGTGTTTGGGCTGAACCATAGTTTACAAGATACTCAGCAAAAGTGGTCATTGCGTTTGGAAGACAATAATGCTTGATAAGACCCGGTTTTGCAAGATCCATAAAGTCATTACCCGTCCTTCCAAGACGGTAACATCCTGTACAGAAACTTGGAATATAACCCATTGATGCAATATCTTTAATAACTTCATCAAGGCTTCTGTGGTCTCCTAAGCTGAACTGTTCAAGAGCCTCGCCCTCATTGTATCCACCAGGACTGGTTCTTGATCCTGCACTGATCTGAGAAATTCCCATTGAAAGAGCATCTTTTCTCATTTGAGCATCTTCTCTTGTTGAAAGGATCATCCCAGTGTAAGGAACTGTAATCCTTAAGATAGCCAGAATTTTCTTAAATGCCAGATCATCCACGTTATACGGCGGATGAAGAGAAACATCTGATCCTGTAGCAGGTTCAATTCTTGGAACTGAAACTGTATGAACACCGAAACCAAATCTATTTTCAAGATGCTTAATATGCTGAAGAAGAGCCATTATCTCAAAACGGTAATCCTCAAGTCCAAAAAGAATTCCGACACCAACATCATCAATACCAGCCTCCATAGCCCTATTCATTGCCGTCAAATGATAAAGATAGTTCGATTTTGGACCAGCCTGATGCATCTTTTTGTAAGTATTGTAATTGTATGTTTCCTGAAAAAGCTGATAAGTTCCAATCTTTGCGGCTTTAAGTTTTTTGAAATCTTCAACTTCAAGAGCTGCAATATTTACATTGACCCTTCTTATCTCACCCTTTCCGACTTTAACTGAATAAATAGTGTCAAGTGCCTCAATTGTATAATCAAGAGCATTTTTCCCAAGACCTTCACCACTAACAAGCAGAACTCTCTTATGCCCCTGACTGACAAGAGCTTCAACCTCTCTTTTAATTTCAGCTTGAGTTAGAGTACGCCTAGGAATCATCTTGTTAGATTTTTTAAATGCACAGTAAAGACACTCGTTATTACACATATTTGAAACATAAAGAGGAGCAAAAAGAACCAGCCTTTTCCCATAGATCTCTTCTTTGATTTTGTTCGCAGTTTCAAAAAGAAGCTCAAGATGATCTTTATCTTCAACCATCAGAAGCCTTTCAGCCTCCTCAAAACTAATCCCCTTCATCTCCATTGCATGTGTGAGGATCTCTCTTATTTCCTGAACTTCAGGAGCCTTGGTGTTCTCAAGGTAATCGTAAATCTTTTTGTGATCAATAAAACCAGTATCCATAACGGACCTCCAAATTGAATAAACAGTAACAGCGTAATAATTTAACCTTAATAAATAACAGAAGTAAAGTGTTTTGAAAAAACTGTTTTGTTAAATTAAGAATTTTTCAGATTTAATTTACTACTCTTCAGAAAAACTGTCTACACCAACTCCACACATTGGACATACCCAACCTTCAGGAAGTTTGTCAAAAGGAGTTCCCGCTTCTACGCCATTATCAGGATCACCAACTTTAGGATCATAAACATAACCACATACATCACAAACATAATTTTTCATAACAACCTCATTTAATTAAGTTTTTTATTTTATTGCCGATTTCAACACCAAGATCAAAACATTCTTTATAAACTTTTTCATCCGGGGTATATTTTGCTTTAGATATTCCAACTATTTCGCAATTCATATCTTCAAGCATCGCTTTAACCTGTGGAACACCTTCTCCGCTCCATCCGAAAGAACCGAAAGCTGCACCGAAAGGCGTTTCAAACTTCAGACCCTTTACATAAGTCAAAGTATCTGCAACAGAAGGGAACATATTGTTATTCAGTGTAGGAGTTCCAACAATTATCGCTGAAGCTTCGAGCATTTCCGTTGCAACGTCACTTCTCGAACAAGCCTGAAGAGACATTGTTCTAACTTCGACTCCTGTACTGATTAGTCCTTCTTCAATAGTCCTGGCCATATTTTCAGTTCCATGCCACATCGTGTCAAAAACTATCACTGCCTTTCTGGAAGTTTTTCTACTTGACCATCGATCATACTTTTCAAGAATTTTGCCAAATAGATCCATATCTTTCCAGATTGGTCCATGATCAGGAGCAACAACTTTAAACTCAAGTCCGGACTCTGAAACTTTTTTCAAGAGACCTTTGACGAATTTTGAATAAAGAGTAATAATATTGGCATAGTAGCCTTCAGACATGTTTATCAACAGATCCCAAGGAAGCTCATTTTCAAATCTTTCAGAAGTCGCAAGGTGCATACCGAACGCATCCTGACTGAAAAGAACTTTCTCTTCAACCAGATAACTAAACATACTGTCAGGCCAATGAATCATCCTGGTTTCAATAAAATTAAGTGTCAGATTCCCCAGAGATAGTTCACCGCCATTATCAACAGGAGTGATCTCAATTCCCATGTCACCGTAATGAGCATCAAGAGTTTTCACACCCATTTTCGATGCAAAAACTTTTTCAGGCTTAACCATCTTTATTACATGCGCCAGACTACCGGTATGGTCAGGCTCAGCATGGTTGGAAACAATATAATCTATTTTTCCAGGATCAACCACTGAGGCAACTCTTGCAAGAAGCTCGTCCTCAAAACCCTCTTTAACTGCATCAATGAGAGTTATCTTGTCCGCCAGGATCAGAAAAGCGTTGTAAGTTGTTCCTCTCCCAGTTGAATAACCGTGAAAATATCTCACACCCCAGTCAATAGCTCCAACCCAGTAAACAGAATCAGAAATCTTTACAGCTTTGAAATTTTTAGTCATCTACAATTCTCCATCAGTTACTTAACAGGTGGAGAAAATACTCTCGCGCCCAACTCTTTATCAAGCATAAAGAGACCGTGGCCTGAGTCTTTTATCATTTCAAGTTGTTTTATAATTCCGTCAACGTTACTTTCCTCTTCCACCTGCTCATCGACATACCAGTTGAGAAAACTTCTGGTTGCATAGTCCTTTTCTTCCGTTGCAAGTGTCATAAGTTCATTGATCCTACCTGTAACTATTCTCTCATGCTCAAGTGCATGTTCAAAAGCGGCTTTCACACTTTTCCAGTCTTTAGGCGGCTCAGGAATCTGTGTATAAAAAGGTCTTCCGCCTCTTTCAAGAACAAAGTCATACATCTTTTTTGCATGAAAAAACTCTTCTTCCCACTGAATCTTCATCCAGTTCGCAAAACCACCTAGATCAAGGCTGTCCATATATGCACCCATAGCAAGATAGATGTAACCGGAATAGATCTCAAAATTTATCTGATCATTTAATGCAGCTTCTATTTTTTTATTTAGCATATTTTTCTCCTATTTTTTTGTCGCCCAGTGACCGTGAACATTACAGTATTCTCTGGAAACAAGCTTATCACTATAAGGAACACGGAATTCTGCCACCGGCTCATCTCCCGGTTTTAAATATTTTCTCTGATTATATTCACCGTTAATTACCTCGATCCACTCAATATAATGAGCATCTGTCATTGGATGAAGAGTCGATCCAACGGTCACTTTCACACCTTTTTCTGTTGCTTCAATAACAGGCACATGTTTTTCAGTAGAACTATCCGCAGTTTTTTCTTCCAGCATTTTCATATCCTGACCGCAGCAAACCAGTATTCCACCGCCCACATGAGCAAGACCTACAATATTTCCGCAAACTTCACACTTGAAAATTTCTCTTCTTTTCATTTGTATCTCCTTACCAGTTTGTGTTATTTTCTTCAAAATATGCCTGAGGATGTTCACATGCAGGACATTTCTCAGGAGCATTTTTTCCATCATGAATATAGCCGCAGTTCAGGCAGCGCCACTCAACTTTTTGATCTCTCTTAAAAGCTTCATTTTTCTCAATTTTTTCAAGAAGTTGCCTGTAGCGGTCTTCATGATGTTTTTCCGCATTAGCAATCATTCTGTACATATTGGCAACATCTTTAAAACCCTCTTCATCTGCAACTCTTGCAAACTCAGGATATAGCTCTGTCCACTCTTCATGCTCACCACCGGCAGCATCTCTAAGATTTTCAATTGTTGTACCGATCTTTCCGGCAGGATACATTGCAGTGATCTCAACCATTCCACCTTCAAGAAACTTGAACATTCTCTTTGCATGCTCTTTTTCCTGATTGGCTGTTTCTTCAAAGATTACTCTCACTTTTTCATAACCATCTTTTTTTGCCTGCGATGCCCAATAGTTATAACGCATTCTGGCCTGAGATTCACCAGCAAATGATTTAAGTAGATTCTGTTCAGTACGTGTTCCTTTAATACTCATCATCTTCCTCCTTTTTTTTTAAACAACGGTTTTAATCGTGAAATTTATTCCTTTTCACTTTAAATCTTTTTTCTTTTTTGCTTCGGCTTCTTTTAACTTTCTGTATGCAGGATTACCTTCAGATGTTGTATTGACTATTCCTTTTTTTTCATCGTAATAATATTCACCGCCGTAAACATCTTCGGGAATTCCTGTAATTAATCCCGAAGTAACAAGCTCTTCAAGTTCTTTACCGGGATATTCTCCGGTTTTATCATGGTATTCTTCTACTTTTGCCGTCAACAAGAGAAGTGTTTCAAAATGTCTCAACTCATTTTTAAGGTAGTTTTTCATATTCTTATCTTTAGCATTACGAAGCTTTTCTTTTGTATATTCATAACCCAGACGGTACCCTCCACCCATTGTAGCTACTCTTGTTACAAGCCAGAAAAGTCGTTCGGGGGCCCCTTCCATTCTTGCGCCTTTATACATTAGAGGGTAAGCAAGCTCCATATTGTTACGATACACATAGTAATTATATCCCTGATTAAATACGAAAAAGTAGTCGTCAGGATACAGCTCCTCTCCTAATCGAAGTAAAGAATTTGCAGACTCTATAGCAGCTTCCGTTCTCATGGAAGAAATAGCGGCTTCCGCAAATTTAATTACAAACTTAAGGTCAGGATTCAGAGCCATTATGACCTTAGTCATCTGTTCAAGCAACGGAAAAGTGTGATCGGTAATATAATGACTTCCAAAATAATATTGAGCTCTTGTCAGAAGGAGATCTGCTGAGAAAGCATTAAAACCCAGAAACATGACCTTTGCAAAATCGGGTTCAGGATACGCTTCGATCGTCTCTACAATAGGTTTTTCATTTTCGATAAGATGTTCCCTGACCTTAATAAACGGCCAGACAACAAGCAAAATTAGAATGATAGAAATAACAGTTGATAGTTTTTTCATGCCATCACTCCTTTTTCTTTCTTATTTCATCACGTAAACCCACAACAAGCTCTGCAAGAAACCCCATAAAAACAAAGATAAGTCCTGATAGAAAAAGAGCTACAGAAAAATAAAGCAAAGGTCTTACCCTGAAAACACTTTCTCCCAGAACAAACTGTGCATAAAGAAGCCATCCGACAATTACCACTGAGACAAAAAGCTGAACAAAACCCATTGCTCCGAAAATTCTCATTGGTGATTTAGTAAATGTAAGAACAAACTTTACAGCAAGTGCATCAAAAAACGATATTGGAATTCTTTTAAACCCAAAGTGACTTTCCCCGCTTTTCCTCTTATGCCATTCAACTGGAACTTCAACTGCGTTGTAACCTTTTTCATGAAGAATCGGCACAATAAATCTATGCCAGTCACTTCTAAGTTCAAGATCGTTGAGGCATTCTCTTTTAAAAGCCTTTATCCAGTTAAGATCATGTAGTTTTAGACCAAACAGAAAATTACTTGTATCGTTATAGATCCGTGAAAGAAAAACTTTAAGCTCCTTTCTGCCGACTCTATTACCGCAAACAATATCAACGCCGGGTTTAAAACCGGAAATAAGAGCTGGAATATCTTCATCGGGATATGATTCAAGATCTGCAGGAAGAAAAATAATTATATCGCCACTACATTTGTCAAAACCCGTTATCATGGCCTCGGTAAGACCTTTGTTCCTCTGGTGTTTTAATATTTTTATCCATTCCCTGTGAGCAGCAGCCTCTTTTGCAGCACGATAACTGTTGTCTGTTGAACCGTCATCGACAAAGATAAGCTCATATTCTACTTTTGCAGTTTCACAGCCTTTTTCAACTCTTTCAACTAACTCTTTTATATTACCTTCTTCATTGGCAAAAGGAATAAATACCGATACTAGCATTAGGACCTCTGTTATTTGACCACAATCTTTCCTTGTTCTTTCGCAGTATTCTCTCTGAAAAAGATATAAACATGTCCAATTGAACCAACTATCTCACAATTCAATCTTTTCTCGATCTTTTCAGACAGCTCCTTTTTTTCATCTTTCCAGTCAATGAACTTAACTTTTATAAGCTCATGTCTTTCCAGAGCATCCTCAAGTTGAGCAATGACCGTTTTGCTTAAACCGTTTTTCCCGATATGAACAACAGGACTTAAACTATGTGCAAGTCCCCTTAAATAGGCTTTTTGTTTTCCAGTAAGTTTTTTCATCAGTTCCCCCTTCTGCTTCCTTGTGTTATTTTATTAACAATCAGATATTCTTCAAGTTTTTGTAATGCTTTTTGCGTCGTCATCTCCCATTTTGGAGCAATTAGATAAGAAGCCGGAGAAGTCGTAAATAGACGAAGCATCACCGTATCTTCCGGAATTTCACTAATTATTTCTCCGACAATCTTTACGTATTCATCAATATTAAAAAGATTAAACTTTTTTTCACTATACATTTTTTCGAGCTCTGTTCCTCTATGCACCTGAAGATGATGAAGTTTTAGCCCGCTAACAACAGTGTGATCAATACTTTCCAGCACTGTCTTCTTCATATCGTCATCTGTTTCCCCCGGAATTCCTAGAATAATATGGGGTGCAACTTTAATTTTGGATCCGGCATATTCTTTAATTTTATCAAGTGCTCTAAAATAAGATTCAGCGTCATGTCCTCTATTCAGCCATTTTAGTGAACTATCTTTAACGCTTTGAAGTCCCAATTCTATCCAGATCTCATCAATTCTTTCAGGAACGGAATCCAGTATCATACCAATCCTTTTTTCGTCAATATAATCCGGACGGGTTGATAAAATAAAGGCCACAATATTTTCATCTGTTACAGATCTTTTGTAGCAATCCTTGAGCATATCTTCCGGACCAAAAGTGGAAGTTCCGCTTTGAAAATAAACTGCAAAAAGGGAAGCTTTGTATCTTTTCCTTAAGAATTCACGACTCTTATTCATGTCTAAAAGCCAGGAATCCTTTTTCATATTGACTGAAGCTTCGGGAGAATATGATGAACTTCGACAGAAAATACACTTGCCCCATGGACAATCCAAACCGGTATCAAATGATATGCGAACCACTCTCTTACCGAACTTTTTCTTCATATAATTATTAACGGTATTTATTCTTTCTTCGAGCATGATTCTCCCCATCTAACGCCACCTCAGGATTATATGGTCAAAACCTGCTAAGGCAATTTTTAAGTTCCCCTTCATGATTTTAATTGATTTGCTTTATCTGAGTGTTATTATCCCGAATATGAAAAGGAAGATATTTATCATATCTCAGTCCGACAGAAGAAAGGACCACACAACAATAAAAAAATCATTGGAAAAATACGGAATTCCCAGCTCAATTGTCAATGTGGGTGACAACGAACATAAAAAAATGATAGAAAAAATTGGAAAACACATCCTCATAATTGAAGATAACTGCTCGGAATCTTTCTTCAATCTCAGGAAAATGCTTTTTGTGAATAATGTTAAATTTCTTTCTTTTGGAAAACTTCGCGCAGACAGTCTGAATATTGCTTACGGAAATCTTGATATTGGATTTAATAAAGACCTGATAAACTATTCAATTCCATATACTTTTGAAGTTCCTCAAATTCCCGCACCTTCATACAGAATAGCAATAGACATGCCGCCTGAAACAGTTCCATACAGATATCTCAAATATTTCCGATCAGTTTTTCTAATGAGCAGAAGCCTTATCAGCTTTCTTTCAACTTCCCAGGAAAGGCATAAGCCTGTAACGATCTGCGCTACGACAAGACCTTATAGCGGAGAAAACAAAAGCAGTTCAATTGTTGATATTCAGAACTTTCTGGGAAAAAGAAGCAGCGTAATATCGGATATTTCAAAGATTGAAAAAGGCACAACTGTACTTACATGGTCAACAAAAAGATTTTTTCTTCTTCTTTCAATGGGGTTTAGACCTGTTCCTATCACAAAATGTCTTGCATCTTCAACTCTCTATTCCCCACAAGACAAGCTCCGGGATATGATCACAAAAAGATATGATGCTAATATTGCACCACTTTTTCAGGCCCTGGAATCCACAAAACTTGAAAATATGATTAGATCTATTTATAAACTATTAGAAAACTGATTTTTTCAGGAGGCGATATGAAATATTTTATTTTTTGTTTTGTCTTCGCTCTGAGTTTTCATATCACTGCTTCAGAAAAACCGGATACCGATCAGGTATCACAAAAAACCGAAAAGAAAACTGAGGAAAAGAAAAAAGAAAAAAAAGAAGTAAAAAAAGAAAACATCAAAAAAGAAGACACAAAAAAAGCAGAAAAACGTAAAAAAGACAGGATAAAAGAAAAGAAAAAAGAAAGAAGAAGAAAAAAAAGAAAAGGGAAAAAAGGAGGATGTAAGGTTTGAATAAGATTGCATTTATTCTGTTTTTCCTTCTCACATCTTCTATCCATGCTTCTGATGATGTCGAACTTTACGGGAACTTTTCAGCAGGTGGAGGATTTGATTCATACCTTCCCTCTTTAAGCAAGGATTCCACTCAGAGAATTGGATCTTCAGAAATTATTGCAGATGCCTCTTTAAACCTTGATATTTATGATTTCACTATTGGACTTTCGGCTTTTATGAATGCAAAGCATGCAGATGAATGGACTCATTCCGACCTCAGCTCAGAGTTAAGTCTGACCTGGTTTAAAACCTTCGGGGACGTTGACTTGACAGTTTTTGCTGCAGGCGGTTTTTACGCTTATGACTTTAAGGATATTGTTGCATATTACGCTGACGGACTTCTTGATGTTGAGATATTCTACAACCACTCTGACAATATGAGCTGGTATTTTAACATTAGTGGAAGCTACCTGCATGGTGTAGACGAACGGCTTAACTATCTCAGAGGACCAACCTTTAATTTTGAGACTGGAGAATATTTTTATCTGGGAGAAGGAAACGACTATTTCAGGATCAGTTACAAAGCAGGGATTAACCTCTTTAAAGATACTGATGCTTCAAGTTATCCCTACATCGGTGATATGGGAATATTTTCTGTCAACAGTGAAAATACCGGTATCTCACAGACTGTTGCACTTAAATCCAAAGTTTTTGCAGGAGACTTCTATATTGCCGCAACTCCCTATTACAGAAACATGACAATGCTGCATAGAGATAAGTGGGAGTTTTCCGATCGGATCGTCCTGAAACGAAGAGTGGATCATGCTTTCGCAATGGAGATCGAACCCGGATGGACTCCTGTCGAAGGTTTTGCGCTTTTCATTTTCTACTCTTTTGAAAAGAACTTTTCTACCCTGAATAAAGATGACTATACTGACGAGAATTATATAAGGCACAACATCAGACTGATGTTAAGCTACAGTTTTTAACGAGGTGCTATGTTGAGATATCTACTTGTATTTATTCTGCTATTCACTGGCTGTGCCGGAACTGAAGTTATATATAAAGACAGTGAACTATTTACCGACAATGATAGCGAACTCACTGAGTGCCCTGAAGATATGGTCGCTGTCGGCAGAATCTGTGTGGACAAATACGAAGCTTCCCGTACAGATGCAACCCAAAATGATCAGGGAACTTCAACAAACTTGGCTATGTCAGTAGAAGGTGTTCTTCCCTGGATGGTAAATCCTATGACAGAAGAACACTTTACAACATTTAAAAAAGCATGCGAAGCGGCTGATAAAAGACTATGCAGAAATGATGAATGGACATCAACCTGTCAGGGACCGGATGAACTTATCTATTCCTGGGGCAACTCCTATGACGTAGAGATTTGCAACAATGTTGACACCTACTGCGATGACCACTGCAGTGAAAATGATATCCCGGAAACAGAATGCAACACTTTCCCCGGCTGTGGATACGATTACTACTGTTTCAAAGTTGTTCCTACAGGATTTTTTAATAACTGTAAAAATTACAATGATATTTTCGATATTAATGGAAATGTCTGGGAAATTACTGATAACGGAAGCGGATACTCAGTCAAGGGAGGAGCCTTTAACTGTGCTAGCGCCCAGGAACGTTTAAAATGCACATACAGCGCAGGATGGACAAAGTTATATGCCGGTTTCCGCTGCTGTAAAGATAGATGAGGTAAACTATGAGAAATTTAATTTATTTTTTAATTATCGGACTTTTTCTAATCAGCTGTGAAGACAAAAACGACAACGTTTATGACAGTGTTAATGATTCCGATAACATCACTGATGACAACAGTAAAGTTGAAGATGAAGGCGGCTGTGGTCCCCAACCGGATAAGACGGGAGATAAGCCTGACGCGGATTTAACGGACGAAGAATCCGACTCGAAGGCGGACTTAACACAAGACACGGACTTAACGCAAGACACGGATTTAACTGACGACATGGACATAACTGACGATAAGGACATAACTGACGATAAGGACATAACGGACGATAAGGACAAAGACACGGACTTAACAGACGCAGACGATGAAATTGTTGACGATTCTGATGGGCCGTGTCCATCTGACATGGTTGAAAGCGGTGCGATCTGTATTGACAAATATGAGGCTTCAAGAAATAATGCCACAAAAAATGCTCAGGGAACAGCAACAGATAAGGCTTTTTCAAAACCCGGAGTCCTACCATGGATGGTAAACCCTATGACGGATGATCACTTTGCTGAATTTAAAGCAGCCTGTTCAGCTGTTGGAAAAAGACTGTGTAAAGATGATGAATGGATTTCAAGTTGTCAGGGACCTGATGAGCTAACTTATTCATGGGGCAACTCTTATAACAGAGAAATCTGCAATAATGTCGACACCTTCTGTGATGATTACTGTGCAGATAACGGTATTTCACCAGAAGAATGCTCAACTACTTCAAACTGCGGATACACTTACAGTTGTTTTACTGAAGTTCCTACAGGTTCATTTGAAAACTGCACAAACGATGCAGGAGCTTTTGATATATGTGGCAATGTCTGGGAAATTACAGATGCCGGATCAGAGTATAAGACCAGAGGCGGAGCTTTTAACTGTGCCGGAGCTGAAAGTAGACTTTCCTGCACATATAACGCAGGCTGGACAGCTCTTTATGCAGGATTCCGATGCTGTAAAGATAAAAACTGAGGCGAACATGATAAAAATTCTTGAGTATATAGCACTTGGTCTTGTTGCTGGTTCACTTAGCGGAACAATTGGTATTGGAGGCGGCATCATTCTTGTTCCGGCTCTAGTCCTGCTTTTTGAGTTTTCTCAACATCAGGCTCAGGGAACAACACTTGCTCTAATGATCCCTCCCATCGGAATATTTGCAGCTTACACATATTTTAAAGCTGGACATGTTGATATTAAAGCTGCTGCTTTTATCTGCGCAGGATTTGTGATTGGAGGCCTAATCGGTGCAAAGTTTGCAGTCAATCTTCCAAAAGACATGCTTCAGAAAATATTCGGTGTTGTTCTTCTTACGATCGGAGTCTACATGATCCTAAAAAAATAGGGCTTGATTTTAATTCACTAAAAAATATAATCTTCACTGATTGTGTTGTGAAGAAAAACATCATTTTTAAAGGAGAATATTCATGAAAAAATTTTATTTCTTTATCCTTATATTTTTTATCTTTATAATTTTTCCATCCTGTGGCATAGAGGAAGATGAAGGGAACACGGGGAATACAGGAAATACCGGTGACACTGGTGATTCTGGTAATACGGGAAATACCGATGATACTGGAACGGCTTCAGACTCAGACAATGTTGAAACATCTGACGATGGTGAAGATTACTCTGACCATCCATGTTACGCAAGAGAAAGCGATGCCGATAGTGACGGAATACCAAATAGCGCTGAATGCCCTGATTTTCCATGTCTGGATTCTGATGGAGATGATCTTCCCGACTGTCTGGATACTGATTCCGACGGTGACGGCATAAGCGACTCAGCTGAATGTCCTTCTCAACCATGCGTAGATACAGATGGAGACAGCATGGCCGACAATGTTGACAGAGATAGTGATAACGATGGTTTAAACGATAAAAAAGAACAGGAAATTGGAACTGATCACCTTAGCAAGGATACTGACGGAGACAACAGTGATGATCTGGCAGAAATAGTTTACGGCTCTGACCCCAACGACCCTACCAGCAAGATTCCTGACGGTCTTTTTTATGTAGTTCTGCCTTATGGCGCTCCTGATAGAGTTCACAGAGCTCTCGATTTCAATACGAACATTACAAAAGTTGATGTCGCCATCCTTCTTGATCTTTCGGGATCCATGGGCGAAGAACTTGATAACCTCAAAGCTGAAATAAAAACAAAGATAATTGAAGACCTGCCTCAGGAAATTCCCGGAATGACCGTAGGTTTCTCAATTGCGCATTTTATGGACTGGAATAAAAATAAACAGTCAGAAGTCTATAACGTTGACCAGTATGTCACAACAGATGCCACTGAAGCTCAGACCTCTCTTGACAATATGCCTGGAACTTCAGGAGGAACCGAACCTCATGAAGAAACACTTTATCAGGCTGCTTCAGGAGAAGGATTGACGGCGACATTGTTTCAACCTCCGCTGGGAGCTTCATACTTTAATTTGCCTCCGGTAGACTGTACAGGCAAAGAAGGCAATGTTGGAGGAATGTGTTTCAGAGAACTTTCTATGCCGATCTTTATTATGATAACTGATGAAGATTTCTCACATATTCCCGTAGGAAAACAAGGATTCGGTGATGAATACTGGGATGAAACTGCTCCGGGACATACCATCGAAGACGCTATCCTTGCAATGAATGGTATAAATGCAAAATTCATTGGTATTGACAGTAGTTTTTCATGCAGTCAGTATGACGAGAATTATAATTGTATAGGCACAGTTGAAAAAGGTAATTACGCTGAAGAGGACTATAATACTGTTGCTCAGGGAACAGCTTCTCTTGATAAAAATGGTGACCCTTTTCTTTATCACACTGAGAATGCGGACGGATCAGGAATGTCTGATCAGATAGCTGACGCTGTTGTTTCACTTACAACCTACGTTCAGATGGATGTAACAACCTCCACATTATCTGAAGAAGACTGTAATGGAACAAATGCTTCTGAATTCGTTGTAGAATCTGTTCCATTTGAAGCCACACCTCCCAGTGGCATAGCCTCACAAGATAATACTACTTTTTATCAGGTTGAGCCGGGGACCATGGTATCTTTTGACGTATACTTCAAAAATGACTTTTGTTTAAATAACACTCAGGAACCAATTGTTTATGAAGCTGTTATAAGCGTTCTCGGTGACGGCGCTTTATTAAGCTCAAAGAAGATCCAGATAATTATTCCCGCCGGAGATCAGACATAAATCTTTCAGGCACATATCAAAACACTGATATAAAATGCTTTTCAGTGTTTTTTATAACTTGCTAGTTGAGGTATATTTATGAAAAGATTACTAATTACTTTAATTGTTCTGCTATCTTTGACTTTTGTTTCCTGCGGTGCTGATAACGAAGAAACTGGAGACACAGGCAATACTGGAAATACTGGAAACACTGGAGATACCGGAGACACTGGAGACACAGGGAATACTGGTGTGGAAACGGACAGTGACGAAACAGAAAATTTCGACAATGAAACAAGTGATGACAGCGAAGACTATTCAAATCATGCATGCTACGAAAGAAGCGGAGATACAGATGGAGATGGTCTTACAAACGAAGTGGAATGTCCAGAGTTTCCATGCCAGGATTCTGATGGTGACGAACTTCCTGATTGCCTTGATGCCGATTCTGATGGTGACGGCATTAGTGATTCCGCTGAATGTTCTTCCGATCCTTGCGAAGATACAGACAAGGATGGAATGCCTGACTATATTGACAGAGATAGCGACAACGATGGATTAAACGACAAAAAGGAAAAAGAAATAGGAACAGATCCTTACAATAAAGATACTGACGGAGACGGCACAGATGACCTTGCAGAAATCGTTGCAGGAACTGACCCTAATGATCCTGACAGCAAGATACAGGAAGGACTTTTCTACGTCGTTCTCCCCTACAATGCACCGGATCGGGCCGAAAGAAAACTCACCTTTTCTACAAAGATCGACAATGTTGATGTCGGAATTCTTCTTGATCGTTCCGGCTCAATGGGAAATGAAATCGAAAATCTTAAAACGGGCATACAGAATGAACTTATCAACGGAATCCTTGAAAAAATGGAAGGAGTCGATCTTGCTCTGGGACTTGTAAGTTTCGGAACATGGGATGACGGCCCATACAAGGTAGAACAAAGAATTACTGATGATTACGAAGCGGTAATTGCTGCCGTCGGAAACACAGGGGTGCAGGGAAGCGGTGCACACGAACCTCATTCCGAAAGCATTTATCAGGCATCAACTGGTGAAGGACTATATGCAAGATGCCATGTTACCAATCCGATAAATCCATGGGAAGTTTATACAATAGATCCGGGAGACTGCACAGGAGCAGAAGGTTCTGTCGGTGGGATCTGTCTTCGTGAGATGACTTTCCCGATCTTTATAATGCTGACAGATGTGGCTTTTATTGAATATCCTGTCGGTTCCGCACCTTTCGGCGAAGAATACTGGGATTTCAATGCACGGGGACACAGCCGTGAAGAGGCAATGCTTGCAATGAATGGAGTCAATGCAAAATTTATTGGAATTGACACCGGTTTCAGCTGTACACAGTATGACGCAAGTTACAACTGCATCGGGACAGAAACTCCGTCAAATCTGGTGGAAGATGATTTTACAATTATTGCTGAAGGAACTGCATCGTTAAATAAAAATGGTGAGCCTTTTCTATACCACACAACAAGTTCTGACGGGTCGGGGCTTTCGGATCAGATAGCTGACGCAGTTGTAGAACTGACCACTTATGTTCAGATGGATGTTACAACAAAAACTTTTTCAGATGATAGCTGTGAAGAGATAAGCGCTGCTGAATTTGTCGATGAATCAGCACCTGTCGAGGCAAACCCGCCGGAAGGTGTCGCAAGTCAGGACGAAACAACATTCTACAAAGTTGAGCCGGGTACAGATGTAACATTCATGGTCTATTTCAAAAACGATTTCTGCATAAATAATACCGAAAACCCAATTGTTTATGAAGCAATGATCCGAGTTCTCGGAGACGGTGCCTATGTAAGCTCAAAGAAGATCCAGATAATTATTCCCGCCGGAGATCAGACCTGATTCCCATTTAAATTAAATAAAAATCCCTGTTTTTTGTTACAAAACCCTTTTGAATGCTGTTGATTTTATTCTTTTCACAGATATAATCCCTTCAGTGTTGGTTTTTACATTTTTTAATAGAGAGGGGTTCTCATGAAAAAGTTAATGCTTATTTTGATCATTTTGCTGCCACTGATCTTTGTTTCCTGTGGTGTTGACGATGAAAAAGGCGATACAGGAAATTCAGGAGACACAGGAAATTCAGGAGACACTGGAAATACTGGAGATACAGGCGATACAGGTAACACTGGAAATACAGGTGATACAGGTAACACAGGAAATACAGGCAACACCGGAAACACTGGAAATACTGGAAACACTGGAGAAGACTGGACAACACATGCATGCTATGAAAGAGACGGTGATGCTGACAAAGACGGTCTTTCAAATGAACTTGAATGCCCTGATTTCCCCTGCCAGGATTCTGATGGTGATGCACTTCCCGACTGTCTTGATGAAGACTGTGATGGTGACGGAATATCTGATTCAACAGAATGCCCGGAGACACCTTGCGTTGATACTGATGAAGACTCTCTTCCCAATTATCTTGACAAAGACAGTGACAACGATGGTTTGACTGATAAGGAAGAAAAAGAAAAAGGAACAGATGCCCTTCTTAAAGATACTGATGGAGACGGAAGTGACGATCTGGCTGAAATTGTTTACGGTTCAGATCCGCTTAACGATGCCGATAAGATCCCTGCCGGACTTTTTTATGTTGTTCTTCCTTACAGTGCACCCTGGACTGTAAGTAGAATCTGGGAGTTTGATACCGATATTTCAAAGATAGATGTTGCCTTTCTTATTGATCTTTCCGGATCAATGGGAGAAGAACAGGAAAATCTCAGAGAAAAGATAAAAACTGATGTTATAGCAAAAGTTAAAACACTAAATGAAGGAACTCTCAATGCTGCGTATTCTCTTGTACATTTCATGGATTTTGAAAGCGATATGAGCAAAATATACTTCGTTGATCAATATGTTACAACAGATGAAGATGACATGAAAACAGCCCTTGACTCAACACCGGAACCTTACGGCGGAACTGAATGTGATTGGCTGGCACTTTATCTTGCAACAACAGATATCGATGTCGTAGGACCTTGTTCAACAGCTGGATTCCCTGCGGAAAAAGCAAACTGCGACTTCCCTCTTCCTGATTGTTCAGGAAAAGAAGGTACCCGTGGAGGACTTTGTTTCAGAGAAAAGGCTATGCCTATTATGATCCTGATCACCGATGAGGATTTTACTGACAACAAGTTGCCTCCTGTAAATGACACGGCATCAAATTTAGCTCAGCAGTCTATGATAGCTCAGAATGCAAAATTTATCGGCATCGACTCTTCAAGTACAAGCGGAAACAGCAATCTTAAAAACAAATATGAGGCTATAGCTCAGTTTACAGGTACTCTGGATAAAAACGGTAACAGTTTTAATTTCACTGTTGGATCTGATGCAGTTGCAGGAGACGGATCTCCTATGAGTGAAAAGATTGCTGACGCTATTGAATCACTTACAGCTTTTGTTCAGATGGATGTATGGGTTGCCGGTGATTCAGAAATGATGTGCGGAGAGACAAATGCGTCTGAATTCATTATCGGCGGGTTTCCAATAAAAGCTGACCCTCCGGAAGGTGCAGGCTTAGACACTGCAAACATGAAATTTACTGATGTTAATCCCGGAACTATTGTTACATTTGACGTTCAATTCCAGAATGATTTCTGTATGAACTCAACTGATGGCCCTCTTCTTTTTGTTGCTCAGGCTATGGTTCTTGGCGAAGGGGCTTATCTTTCAAAACGCGAAGTAAACGTAATCGTTCCAAAATCAGATAACAAATAGGTTGTTCATAAAATAGTGGAGATATCCATGAAAAAATTTCTTTTCATTTCGCTTATTTCGCTTGGTCTATTTATTTCATGCGGAGATAATGGAGATAGCGGAAATTCAGGCGACACAGGAAATACTGGTGATTCCGGAAATACTGGTACTGCTGACGACTCAGATGTCGGGAATACGGGAAATTCCGGCGATGATACAGGAGATACCGGAAATACAGGAAACACTACTGATGATTCTGAACCGGAAAAAATGTGCGGGCCTGATGAAGATGACGATGATCATGACGGAATTCCAAACGGAGTTGAAGGAGAAGAAGATCTTGATGGAGATGGACTTCCCAACTGTCTTGATCTCGATAGCGACGGAGACTCGCTTCAGGATGAAAAAGAGTATGGCTCAGGGGAAGAACCTGTAAACAGTGACCTTGATGAAACTCCTGACTGGCTTGATCGTGACAGTGACAATGATGGACTTTCAGATAAAGACGAAGTAAAACACGGCACTGATCCTACTGACAAGGATACCGATGATGACGGTACAGATGACCTTGCTGAGATAGTTTATAACGAAAATCATCCCGGTGAAGCTGATCCTCTTGATCCCGACAAGACAATTCCCGCAAATATTTTTTATGTTGTTCTCCCCTATCAGGCTCCGGAAGAAGTTGTCAGAACCCTTGATTTCAGCACCAAGATCGAAAAAGTTGATGCTGCGATCATGATTGACCTCTCCGGATCAATGGGACAAGAAAGACAGAATCTGATCGATAATATCCAGACTCAGATTATTGGTGGAATTAAAGAAGTAATAGATGACAGTGGTTTCGGACTTATTCACTTCATGGATATTGGCCCCATGTCAGGAATTAACAAATATTATGGTATTGACAGTTTTATATCGACTGATGCGGAACAAGTGAAAGCTGCTGTAGGAAACCTTCCGGACACAACTGGAGCTTCTGAACCTCACTATCTCGTTCTTCATCAGGCAGCCAGAGGTGACGGTCTTGTCGCAACTTTAAAGGAAGCTGGTGATGATTTTGAACCAATTGGTTATAATGTCAACATTCTTCCTCCCGACTGCTCATTTCACGAAGGAAGTATCGGCGGACTCTGTTTTAGAGAGCTTGCTCTTCCGATCTTTATTATGATCACAGATGAAAATATGCAGGACTACAAAGTGGCACAATCCAATCCTGAAAGAATTCTTAGCGAAGAAGCTTTTGAAGGAATGAACAAAATAAATGGAAAATTCATCGGTGTTGATACTTCCGGAGTTCAAAATTCAGTTATTATGGATGATTATGCATTTGTAAGTCAGAGAACTACATCACTTGATAAAAATGGCGACCACTTCAGCTTCATGATCCCTTCTGACGGCTCTGTTGATATGAGCCAGTTGATAAAAAATGCTGTTGTTGAACTCACAAGTTTTATTCAGATGGATGTATGGACAGAATACAGCTCTGAAGAAGAATGTGACGGACACAACGCCTCTGAATTTGTTCTCTTTTCAAAACCAAAATCAGCAGATCCGGCAGACTCAATTGAAAGCTTTGACAAAGAAAAGTTCTATAAAGTTGATCCAGGGACAACTGTTAGTTTTGATGTACGTTTTGATAACACTTTCTGTAAAAATAAAACTGATCAGCACAAACTCTATACAGCAAAGATCCTAGTTGTAGGAGACGGAGCCTTCCTCAGCATGAGAGAAGTTCAGATAATAGTACCTGCTGATTCTATCAAGTAGATCGTTTAGTAGTTAAATTCGATTTCATCGTTACAACAGAAAATTGTAAAATTATTCTGAACAGCTGAACGCAATCACAGAAACTGAATCTTCTATAACGTCAATTTCAATTTCCTGACCTTCTCCAACCGGATAAGGATAGCATGTAACTCCTTGCGGTGGAATCACTTTAACTGTTGCTTCACCTACATCTGTATTTGGAAAACTTACGAAGCTTCCGCCACCATCTTCAAGTTTGCTTCCAGCTTTGGGCATTCCTGAGCTGGAAAAAACAAACGGTTCTCCATGCTCCACACTTACTTCAACTTCCGCGCCATAGACAGGGCTAAGATTCTGATAATCAACTCCGACAACGATAAAACCTTTTGCTGTATCAAGCGTCTGCGAAAGCATTCCCATCACCTGATCTGTAACTGAACGGGAGCTAACATAAGTATAAAATGTAAAATCGGAATCTCCTGAAACTCCTATAAAATGGTAATCCTGAAACCCATCTTTAACTCCTCTCACATCAAAATATTTTCCTGAGGGGACATTTATCTGAGCTGAACCCTGAGAATCAGAAGATGCCTCCTGATCACCGAAAGTGAGATCTATACCCCCAAGCCCTGAATTATTTGTCGGGTCCATAAGTTTAAAATTAACAGTTACCATCTCTTCCTGTGAACTATCATCAACCTCTGAATCTTCATCAGAAACTTCAGACATATCATTTTCATCAGTCACAGTGGTATCTTCATCTGAAATATTCTGTGAATCAGATACATTACTGGCTCCTTCACCACAGGAGGCGATCATTAAACAAACAACTAAAACCACGATCCTTTTCTTCATAACTTCCTCATTCGATAAATGGTTTTCAACACACAGTTTTAATCTACAGAATCCAATTCATTTTGTAAAATATATTTCTTTGACAACAAGCATCAACCACCTATAATCCAGTCGGATGCTACCGTGGCTCAGGTGGTAGAGCAGCTGATTCGTAATCAGCAGGTCAGCAGTTCGAGTCTGCTCGGTAGCTCCAGTCTTTTCAATTAATTAGCAGCTTTCTACCACAAAATCCAAATGCAACAATATCATTATAACTTTAAATTTACTTCCATCAACAAACTCACCAAAGCTTATTATTGATTCCATTTCACTCATGACACGTCCCTCTTTTTTCAATTAGCCACAAACAAAATTATATGTGGTTAAAGTTCATTGTAAAACACTGATTAGTTTATATGATTTTGCTGACCTGACCCTTTTGCTTTTGGATTCCTGAAAAACCCGACACTTGCTTGACTCACTGTTTTGATACTGTAATATATGTCATCTAATTTTTATTTGGAGGGATTGCGGTGAAAAAGATTTTATTATTCTGTTTAGTAGGTTTGTTTTTTCTTTCGTGTGGAAATTCTATACTAAAGAAAAATACGGAAAACAGTGAAAATGATAGTGACAGCGCAAACGCAGGGGACAGTATCAGCGATGAAGATAAAACTGATAGTGCTATCGATAATGATACCACAAACATAGAAGAGGATGCCGACAGTTCAGATACAACAGATAGCGGCACCGACAAGGACAGTACAAATACAACGGATAGCGTAACGGACGACGACAATGCGGATATTGCAGATAGTACAAATGATGAGGATGCAGACACACCAGTTGTGGTTGACCCTGACGGTGATGATGACGGTGATGGAATAAAAAACAAGTATGAAATGCCCGATGGCTTTCCTGTTGACAGTGATGAAGATGGGATACCAGATTATCTTGATAACGATTCGGATAACGATGGACTGTCTGATGGTGAAGAACAATATTGTGCAACTCTTACAAAAGAATCTCGATTATTTGCTGACAGTGATGGTGATGGGTTTAGTGATTTAATTGAAGCAAAGCTGGGTTCAGATTTGTGCGATAACAGCAGCACTCCTGAAGGATTAGTCGACTTCCATTTTGTTCTTGAAAATACAACAGCACAAAATCAAACAATGCTATTCTCACCGACAATTAAGAAAAGTGATGTGTGGTTTCATGTTGACACTACGGGTTCAATGGGTGGAGAGATTACTACTTTGAAAAGTGATCTTTCAGCAGATATCATACCAGCAATCAGAGCAAAAATTGCGAATTCAGCGTTTGGAGTTGCATGGTTTAACGATTCTGACGGGGCTATAGATCCTGACGCTCCTGATGTTGGAATATCCTGTAATCCAACAATTGACGCCGCAGTTGCTCAAACTGAAATAAACAATCTTGCTGCGGGAGTTCCTGGAAGCGGCGGGGATTGTGAAGAGGAGGGATATAAAGGTTTGGAGGCACTTGCACTTGCCGATGGCTGGAGAGAGGACACCATTCCTCTTATTGTGCACATCACTGATGCTCCCTCTAAACCAGAAAGAGATTCAGCCATCAACGCCCTCGTGGCAAATAAAATAAAAGTTATTAGCGTCATGTCCGATGGCGGGTGCGGTGACTCCTCTCCGGAGTTAATTGATCTGTCTCAATCTACAAATGCAATTGCACCTACTTGCGCTAATGCCGGCGTTACAGGCGTTGCATTAAAATATGATATTGGATCAAATGGCACAGGACTAGCTGACTCCGTTATTAAAGGCATTGACGCGCTGCTTAAATATTCGATCTTTGATCTCTATGCCGATGCTCGTGACGGCGCCGGAAACAACGTTGATATGATTACAAAAATTGAAGCTCTTGAATATATTGCCCCCCCTGAAGAGCCAGAAAAGAGCTGTGTGCCAACCGCTACTCCAGCGAAATTTAATGGAACCTCATACAACAATGGTTTTCAAGACTTTAGCCCTGGAACTGCATCACTCACACAAGATGGTGCAAAGTTGAAGTTTATTGTTACTGCACAGAATACTCTTTATACGCATGAAAGAAATTCCCAAACCGTAAATCTTTACATCCATATTATTGATAAAAAAACAGGATTACGACTTGATAACAAACAAGGTGTTATTATTATTCCTGCTTTTTCTGTAAAACCATAGAACACCATTATCTGTCCACTTATTTTATAGAAATCAGAATTTTTAGATTATATAGATTTATTGAGACTAGACCCCTATTTTTCGCAGGATTCTCCTATGCAATTTGGTCTTACTTTCGGCTCTTTGATCAGCTTCAATTTAATTGCCAGAAATATAAGGTATAATGATGTGCTGTTTCAAAACTGCCCTTTTGCTTGCGTAGAAAGGATAAACCCCATGAAACTTGATTCTGAGTTTTGAAGTTGATAGTGTGAATTGTTTTAAGAATATGAGGGAATAACATGAAAGTTTTATCTATAGAAATAATGAGCAATTCAGCAGGAATGTTGCTAATAGATGGAGATCAAAACACCTATTCCGTGACAAACCTTAAGAAACCCTTATCTGTACCGAAAGTAGACACCACAATAAAAAATATCCTGGAATTCCAGACTGATTTTTCTATATTTCTTCAGAATCAGAATATTGATAGAGTTGTTCTATGCGAAGGTGGAAAGGATTCAAAAAAGATGAGGGTTAGAATGGAATTTATCATTCTTAGTGAATGTGAGAAACAGTCTGTTGACTACAAGACATACCCAACCGGTTCCTGCACAAGATTGATTAATTCTAAATATAAAAAGGATACTGGCAGAGAGTTCCAGGATGATTTAAATAATTTTAAATTACCCAAATACATGGGCAAAGCTCTAGTTGCAGGATGGCGATTTTTAGTATAATTCACTTCTTCAAAAAACAATAGGGGTCAGAAAAACAACAATAGGGGTCAGGTCGCAATTTATCACTACAGCCCCCCCTCTTTCATTCTCATCCTTAACAAACAATCTCAATAAAATGGACTTAGTTATCTTCGAAGTTTTTAGTCAAGTTGTGGTGGTTTTATATAGATAAATTGCGACCTGACCCCTTTGCTTTCTTTGCTTTCCTTTTTTATATAATTATGCTGGACTAACCCCTTATTCAGACATAACCAACAATTGACAAAATCTTTCAAATCTTTAGTATAGAATAAGATTTTCAATGGAGGTAACTATGAAGCTATTACTTTTTGTGGCAACTTTTCTTTTAATTTATTCATGTGGCGAAACTTGGGTCCCTCATCTTGATGACAATGAATATACTATTGAAAACACTGAAGAAGAAAAGGTTGAAGTTGAACAATACGGGGATAGCGACTTCTTTTCAATAAATATTCTGGATACTTTTCCCAATATTGAAGAGTTTACAGATAAAACCTTTGCGGACAATAATGGCAACTATTATTATACAAGATCAACTAGCAATACTGATAAATCCAAATACCTCATCAAGCTTGATCATGACGGCAACACCTTATGGGAAAAGAAGTTTTTATCTACTTCCGGCAATAGTTCTATTTATGCCTACGCAATAATTGAGCCTTCTAAATCGATAGTAATTGCTGGAAAAGCTAATGATCGATTTATCACAAAAATTTCCTCTGACGGTGATCAGATCTGGATCAAATACTTTAAAGATGATGAGGAAGATTATTCAATAATAACTTCTGTAGCGGTTGACAGCAAAGAAAACATCTATGTTTCAGGCTATATAGAGAATGGTTATTTAGATCTGGCCGACGGCTTTCTCAGAAAATTTGATAAAGACGGCAATTTAAAATGGTTTAAAAAATCCGACATGAAATATACAGATATCTATAGTAACGTTGTGGTAGATAGTAACGACAATATCTATTTAACGGGAACTGAAAATATGAATCACGAGTATATGATTGAAGGAGCGAACTTTGGAACCAGCATGTTCGTTGCAAAATGGAATTCTGACGGCAAAAAAATATGGAAGAAAACAAGCCGGCACGAAAACGAAGTTATCTACGGTCAAAGTCTTGATATCTCAGGAGAAGAACTGATATTTCTTGGAGAAAGGTGCGAAGGAGTGGAAGAAATCACAAATGATTCCGGCGATAACGAATTTGACGATCATGAAGTATCAGATAGCGATGAAATAACCAATAAGATATGCTATTTTCATCCTTTTTTAAGAAAGTATGATCTTGACGGCAATAAAATCTGGGAAAAAAGATGGAGAGGAAAAGAAAATCAGGATTCCGTAACATCAACATCCAACGTCAGAATCATTAATGACAAAATATACACTGTCTTAAATGCATGGGATCAGTTTGGAACGAATTCAGATATAATGATATCAGTATTTAACAAAAACGGCAGCCATTATATCACTCAGATAGTTGAATCAGACTGTCAGGATTATCCAGGTAACATCTCAAAAGGATTGGATAATAATCTCATTTTAACCGGATGGTCCGACGGATGGATAGGCGAAGATATTTACACTGCTCAGTGTGAAACAGAATCATTTAAACCATTTATAATTTTACTTAAACCCAAAGAACAATAAGAGACAGGTCACAATTTATTGCGACCGACCCCTTTGCTTACAAATTGTGTCCTGATTTTACTCAACTTTCTCAAAAACAAACTTGCAGAATCCTTCGATCTCATCGTCAAAAGGAAGAGATCCTGTATAAATTTCATTTAAAGTACTAATTGCGAGTTGATCTAACTCATTAAAAGAATAATCAGGAACCCAGCCATTATTGGGACCGTCATAATTAATATTGACCATACAAAATTGGGATGACCATTTCTCTTCACCAGACTTATTAAGAATTTTATAAGATAGTGAACCATATTCAAAATCCCCGAAAACAATTGTAAGTTTTTCACCTTCTTCAACTTCAGCCACACTTTCTGAACCACATTCCCATCTTTCAACTTCTATCCATGAACCCTTTAATTTTTCATAGTCATCTTTCTTTTCATTAAAAAAAACTTCATCAATGCATTCGACCCATCCGCCACACTCACCACAAATTTTAGTTCCTTTGCATTCACCATAAGCGTCTCGTGAACCACTCTCACATGGCTCATCAATTAATTCACAATAAACATATTCTTTCTCACCAAGACAGTGCGAATCCTCGATCCAACTATACAAGCAGTCAGTCATCCCGTAACTTTCGCAATCAGGCTCTTCATTATCAACTTCTACATCAGTATTTGCAGAATTTCCGGTGTTCCCAGTGTTGCCTGTATTTCCTGTATTTCCTGTGTTTCCTGTGTTTCCTGTGTTTCCTGTATCAACTGTATTTCCGGTGTCACCTGTGTCACCAGTATTTCCAATGTGCGTGTCGTCCACCTCTACCTTGTCTGCATCTGAATTTCCCGTGTCAGTGTCAATCGTGTTTTTATTACAATTGGTCAGTGAAATAAGAAGTCCGAAAACTAGGATAAAAAACATAACTTTTTTCATTTTCATTCTCCACAAATATTCAAATACGTCGAATCTTATCAGAAGCTTACATCTTAGTCAAATGACAATTCAACATCTGTGCTGTTTTAATATTCATTTTTGAAAAGGCAAACCATTTTCTTCCTAGATCTTTGAGTGATGCACCAATGTGATAAACCTCAGTATCGTCAATTATAAGAAATCTATCATGAGAATCTGAGAATTCTTGTATTTCAAATCTATGGTTTGAAAAACCAAAGGGGTCAGGTCGCAATTTATCCCCAATTTCCCCCCATCTTTCCCTCTTATCCTTGACAAATAATCTCAATAGAATTAATAAACTTAATGTTGTTGGTTTTTATTGGTTTTAATAACATAATTCCTTGGAGAAAAACATGGTTACAGTTAGACCTTTTAAGGCTGTAAGGCCTCGTGATGAGATCGCTCACAAAGTTGCTTCTTTCCCCTACGACGTTCTTAATTCAAAAGAAGCCCGCGAACTGGCAAGAGATGACGAATATTCCTTTCTTCATGTTGTAAAACCTGAAATAGATCTTCCTGAAGATATTGATCTTTATGATGATGCTGTTTATCAGAAGGCAAAGTCTAACTTTTACGGAATGATGGAAAAGAACATTCTTGTACAGGACGACAAGCCTCACCTTTATGTATACAGACAGATAATGGACGGCCATGAGCAGTTCGGTATCGTCGGTTGCGCCAGTGCTGATGAATATAACAACGACATCATAAAAAAGCATGAGTTCACTAGAAAGAAAAAGGAAGATGACAGAACCAAACATGTTATCACTCTAAATGCTAACGCCGGCCCTGTTTTCCTTACATATAGAGACAATGCAAAGATAGATGAAATGGTTGCAAAAACTGCAGCAAACACGCCTGAAGCTGATTTCACATCACCGGATGGCATAAAGCACACTGTCTGGGTCATTAAAGATGAAGATATCACAGATGGAATAAACAAAACTTTCAAAGCTGACGTTGATTTCCTCTATGTTGCTGACGGTCACCACAGATCTGCAAGTGCAGCAAGAGCAAAGTCAGAAAAGATAAAGAATGATCCTAATCCAAGTACTGAGAAAGAATACAACTATTTTCTCGCAGTGTTTTTTCCTGCAAAACAGCTTAAGATACTCGATTACAACAGAGTTCTTTTCACAATGAACGGTCTTAGCAAGGCGGATTTCCTCGCAAAAGTCGCAGAGAAGTTTGAATTAACAGGCAAAATGGTAGACAGACCTGCAACAGCTAAGGAATTTGGAATGTATATGGACGGTGAATGGCAGATCATAAAGGCTAAGGAAGGAACTTTCCCTGGTAACGATCCTGTTGAAAGTCTTGATGTTGCAATTCTTCAGAACAATCTTCTTTCTCCAATCCTTGGAATCGGCGATCCTAGAAGTGATGAGAATGTTGATTTTGTTGGCGGTATCAGAGGAACAAAGGAACTTAAAAAGAGAGTTGACAGCGGTGAATGCTCAATGGCTTTCTGCCTTTTTCCAACTTCAATTGATCAGTTGATGAACGTTGCAGATGCCGGAAAAGTTATGCCTCCTAAGTCAACTTGGTTCGAGCCAAAACTTCGAAGCGGACTTATGACTCACCTTCTCGATTAATAATCCCCCCGGGCCTACGACTCCGTCTACAACCGCGGGCTAAGTAATCACCGTCCTTCAGACGGTTACACCGAATCTGGCGGACTGAAGGTTCGCGCTATCTTAGCCCAGTTCAAAGGACTGGGGCAATTTCAGTCGGTTAGACCCTATCCAGCGGACTGAAAGTTCGCGTTACCTTAGCCCAGTTCAAAGGACTGGGTTTGAGTTTGGACTGCGTTTATTTTGGGGTTTGTATTTGGGTTTGGGTTTGGGGCTGGGTTTTGGTTTAGATTTTCATTATTAATTTTATTTCAAAAATCTTGGCGGTGGTCCTGAAGGAACACAGAAACTATCCATACATGTCATTGCGGTTCCTGTCATATCATCTGGACAATCCGCATCACTAACACATTTAGGAACACAAAGATCACCTTGAGGTGTTGAGCTGCAACCGCATCCAAGTGTTGCTGCTGCAGGACAGGCTCCTTCAACTTCACAGTCCGCATCTGTTACACAAGTAGTCGGGCCCACGGTGTTGTCATCTGGAATTTCTGTGTCATCAGGAATCTCAGTGTCATTTTCATCCCAGGCATTTTCCATTTCATCTGAAAAATCAGATGCAGCGGCGGTATTTCCATTCATTTCAATATCACTTCTTACGCAGCGAACAAAGTTATAAATTCTAAGAACATCGCCCTGCGGTCCGAAACCTGTTGGATAATCTGCCGGATTACCTGTTTTAGGATCACTTCTCTGGCATCCTGCGCCGTGAACATCAATAAAGCTTCCATCCATGCCGTTCTCAGTTGGAAATCCAAAGGCTTGTCCGAAGGCAACATAGGCTCCTTTTTCACCATTATTTTCAACATGAGTGGTTGAACTCCAGAAGAAAGGATAGTTCTTACTTCCATCTTCAACTGTGATCTCAGTAGTCTCAAAGATAGGATCAATTGCAGGAGAATTTGTTGTGGTCGGTGATCTTGTGTAATCAACAATATACTGAAGTTCCTTCACATTGGGAAGTCTCCAGTCAGAATGTCCAGCCAATTCAAGATCTTCACAGTATATAAGAGCGTCAGCCCACAGTACACCGCCATAGGTTTCATCACCCACACCGTAAGCACCGTTATCTTTTTTCATCCATGTAAGACCGGTATTTTTGTCAGTTACTGTTTCATCACCGTTATCAGCAAAATCGCTTTCACCGTAATCAGTGCGACCTCTGACAAAGCGTGCGTAATAGTCAAGCATCATCCTTTCAGTTGGATATCCTTTGATCCTTCCATCAGCCAGATTCAGTCCGAAAAAAGCCTTCTGGTCACCAAAAACAGTTCCCACATAAACAGTGTCAGTTACATACTGAGCATCGATGAAACGATTGGTCTGACCATATTCAAAATCAAAGAACGTGGTATCAATAAAAGGATTTGCATTACTAGGAACTTCCAGAGCATCTTGGGAACCAGACCCTGTGCTTCCATTAAAATTCATCAATGAATACATTTCTTTAATGCTTGGAACTCTCCAATCCGAGTGACCACCGACATTTAGATTCAAAGCCATTTCGTCAGCATTATCAAAGGAAGTCTGATAGAACGCTTTTGTCCATACAAGCCCTGTCACAAGATCAGTTACAGTTTCATCACCATTATCCTGATATGATATCTGAAAACCCAGATATTGTGCATCCTGACCGTAATATTCACCACTTTCAGGGCAGTTAAGCGCGTTTGTAATATCAAAACAGTATTTCTGTCCTGTATCAGGAATCTTGCACTTAACACCTGTAACTTCCGATGAATCAGAATCATTTACTGTTTCGCCTGCTGTGTCATCTTTCTGCTGGCTATCATTTTCAGCCTGCTGCGAATCCGAAGATCCATCATTCTCAACATCTGTCTTAACTGTTGTCTTGTTACTACATGCAAAAAGAAACAGTAGGCTAATCAACATGACAACCTTAAAAGTTCTTCTCATAACCATCCTCCTTAAAGATCAATAACCAACATGTCAACTGTAGCATTTAATTATGGAGAAAAAATGTAGGAATTGCAAAAATTGTCAACAAATACGATCTGGGATAGGGTTTTCTTGACAGTTAATAAAAAAACACTAAAAACACTTAGGCTTTTATTTACAATTAGATGGAAAAGATTATGGGAAAAAGGTTCCTAGTTATAATTGCGTCACTTATTTTAGCTGTTTCATGCTCTGATGGTAAGAGTAAGAATTCAGATGATAGTGACCTTATGTCGGATAACGATAAAACAATAGTTTCTGATGAAGATACCTCTCTGGATAATGAGCAAGTCGATCAGTCTGAGAATAACGACATTTCTGAGACTGAATCTGAAACAGATGAAGACAGCTCAGTTCAGGATGAAGAAGCTGACGACTTTTCTGATGAAATCCTTGATACTGATGAAACCAATGACGAGGATTCCAATGGTCATGAAGGATGTCTGGATATCAATATCAGCAAAACCTACAACTTTGGAACAGTTGTTCACGGCGGTTTGCTTTTAAAACATGTCACCTTATGTAACACCTGCTCTGCAACTCTTTTGCCGGATCCTATTAAAAAAGGAGAATTCTCCGGTAAGTGTGACAGCTTATTCATCAGAAATCTTAAAGTTGGCGATACAGCAATTGATGATGCTTCCGGATTAGAAATTCTTCTGTCAATGAGTCTTGCTAACGGTGAATGTGCTGAATTCGACGCTGTTTTTGATACTGAAGAAGCTGATCATTACCCGGAACCAATTCTCTGTGAAGTTAGCGGCACTTTTTTAAATGGTGAAAAATATGCAACAACTTTCAAAGGCACTTCAACTGCTTTCACCACAATAGCAAGCGAAGATTGTCCGTCCTCAAAAGGACTGTGCTATATCAATGGAAAATGCTACACATCAGGAACAAACGAAGAAAAGAATCTCTGCAAAAAATGTAATCCTGACACAAACGCATCAGCTTGGACTAACGCTGCAGAAAATACAGGCTGTGATGACCTGAACACGTCTACTGACAGTGATAAATGCAATGATTCAGGAGTATGTTCCGGAGTTGCAGGAAACACCTCACCGACCATTACTCAGATCGATCTTGGACCCCATGCAGTCTGCGCTCTTGATGATGCCGATAAGGGATACTGCTGGGGACTTAACAATGCAGGTCAAAATGGTAGCGGAGCTAGTGAACTTTTTATAACTGAACCAAAAGAAGTTGTTGGAATTACAGAAGGAATCAAAAAGATCAAGATGGGCAACCTTAACGCATGCGCTGTATCAATGAATAATAGTGTCTACTGCTGGGGAAGCAATCTCAAAGGTCAGCTTGGAAGAGAAGGCCTAGAATCAACAACACCAATTGTGATCTCAGGAGTTTCAGATGCCACCGATATAACAGCAAGCGGATTTTTTTCATGCGCCCTTTTAAGCAGTGGAAATGTAAAGTGCTGGGGAGACAACGAAAAAGGAACACTTGGAAACGGTGATACGGAAAACAGCACTACTCCTGTTGATACTATTATCTCTAATGCAACTAATATTTCAGGTGGAAGTGATCATGTCTGCGCAATAATTAATGATGGAACTGTTAAATGCTGGGGAAGTAACGAATTTAAACAGCTTGGAGATACTTATGTTGAAAAAAGCAGTACTCCTCTTACTATCGCTGGGATCAGCAACGCCTCAAAAATATCATGTGGTCTATATCATTCATGTGTAGTTCTTGAAACTGGAGAAATAAAATGCTGGGGAAAAAGTGATTATAAACTTCTGGGAAATCCACTTGAGACTTATACAACCACGCCGGTTGAAGCATTGCTTTTTAGAACTGCAACAGACATTTCCGCAAATGTTTCACACACTTGCGCCACTCTTTCTGATGGCGGAGCAGTCTGCTGGGGCTATAATAGCGAAGGTCAGCTGGGAACTGGCTGGACTTCAGGAGGAAGCTTTGAAAAGTATCCTCTGGATGTTAGAAATATCATTACAGACATAAGATCAATTAGTGTAGGAAATTCATTCACTTGTGCGATACTGACCGATAATTCAATTAAATGCTGGGGAAAAGGTACTGACGGCCAGCTTGGTCAGGGAAATATGGATTCTTCCATCTATCCTCTGGGAATTATCTGGTAGCGTAATATCTAGTCAATTACTTTTCCACGCATTTTTTTGACATTACTTCTATTCTTCTTGCTTTTAAGTCTTTTTTCCACTGAACCTCTTGTGGGTTTTGTCTTTTTTCTTTTCTTTGGAACAAAAAGCACTTTGAGAATTATCTCTTTAAACCTTTCAATAGCCGTTTCCCTGTTGCGGAGCTGACTTCTGTCATCCTGCACTTTTATAAGAATTTCGCCACCGGGAGTGACGTGACTATCCTGCAGATTTTTCAGTCTATTTTTTATAAAAAGCGGCAAAGACGAGGTATCAATATTAAATCTCAGCATAACTGCGCTGCTTGTCTTATTCACATGCTGACCGCCCGGGCCTTCCGCCCTTATGGCCGTGAACTCTAATTCCGATTCCGGAATTGAGGCCTCTTTTCCCTGACTGTTAACAACAACTATCATTCATCTCTCCTGTCATCCAATAAGCTTAACACCAACAATTCCGATAAAAAATCCGATACTTGCCCCTGTTGCCGGAATCCAGTCTTTAGACCTTTTAGACATAGGTGCGATATCCTGAAATATCAGATAGAGAATTCCTCCACCCGCAAAAAGCATTATGCCGGCTATAACATTTTCGTAGTTACTTAAGAAATATTCACCCGCAAGAGCGGCAAAAATACCGGCAAAACTCAGTCCAAACATCAGAAGAAGCGTAGACTTTCTACCTATACTTTTTTTAAGCTCAATATATGAGTTAAAACCTTCCGGAAGGTTCTGCAAACCTATAAATATTGCAAGAAGAAGTCCCAGACTGTTACTATGGGCAAAGGACGCTCCCAGAGCAAGAGCTTCCGGTATAAAATCCATCATCATCGAAAGAACCTGAGCAAACGATCCTCCGATCCTGGCAATGAGCATGTCTATCATCATAAAAGTAAAAGTGCCGCCTAAAAACAGTATTCCTATTGTCAAAAGCTCCAGTTTATCGAGTGCCTTAGGAACAAGCACAAACGAAACAGCAGAAACCAGCGCTCCACCCCCGAATGCAACTATCCAGTGATTGATCTCTGACTTAAGTTTAAAGTTTTTTCTCTGAAAAAAACTGGAGATAAGTCCGCCGATAAAGATCGGTACTCCTGCAAGACTGGAATAGATTATTATCTCTAAAGTGTCACTCATTTTTCCTCCTCTTTTTTGAATCAACTACAAATGTAACTGGGCCGTCATTTACTAGAGAAACATTCATTTTTGCACCGAAAATCCCTGCCTGAACATGTGGATAAACCGCCTTGAGATCTTTAAGAAAAACATTAAACATCTCCTCCGCTTTTGTCGGCTCCATTGAATGATCGAAGGATGGTCTGCGACCCTTGTGAATGTTTCCTGCAAGAGTAAATTGACTTACTACAAGCAGCTCTCCTGAAACATCTGCAACAGAAAGATTCATCTTTTGTTCACCATCTTCAAAAAGTCTCAGCTCGGTTATCTTTTTTATTACGTAGTCCATATCCTTTTTTTCATCAGCTTTTTCAAGTCCCGCTAGAACAAGCAGTCCTTTTCCTATTGTCGAAACAGTTTTCTCATTAACTGAAACGCAAGCTTGTGAGACTCTTTGAATAACAGCGATCATTTTTAACTCCTGATATCAAAAACTTGTAAAACTATACGATTTAAGTGTTTTTTCTCAAGAAATTCATAAATCTTGCGAAAAAGGGAATCATTGATCTGAAGGTTGATAGATAATTACTTTTTTCGTCCTCTTGTTACATCAAGGTCAACGTTAAAATAGGCGTGGGGGTAATCAGGTGAACGCTTTTGAAAAGATAGAATTAAGGGATTCTTAATAACGCCATTATCAATATTTATAGCTTTTCGAATTGTTTCATTCTGCTGCCAGCTATCTCGTCCATCAAGCACCGTTTGTAAATAAACTATTAGAGCGGCAGAGATCGATCGTGTTGCACTTTCCCAGAGATAACTCGGGGTATGGTCTACAGCGTAGTAATCTATGGTTTCATATTTAAAGATAGGGTTTTTGAATGAGGTTGGTTTGGCAAAAAAGAATCCCATTCCTTCGTCGCAACTGACATCAATGATCAGACCGTTACGTTTAAGGCATGAGCTTTCCTCTTCAATAACATAGTTGGTAGGGTTGTCTGTTTCCTGAAAGGTTCCGTTAACGATAATATCAGCTTCACTAATCAGTTCCGTAAGTGGTCGCCTACTTCCGTCGTGTTCTACCACCACCATGCGTGCTTCACCTTCTTTGCCTCCACGAATCTTTACATAGTGACAATCAAGTACCTCTTCACGTACCTCGTGTTCCTGGCGCTGAATGCAGATTGTAATATCTCTAAATCCATGTGCTTTAAGAGCGTATATTGCTCCACGACTGACTGCACCAAAACTGAAAATGATCACTTTGCGTTGGTCGCCGTAGTGCCCATCAATACCTCTAAGTTGCAAAGCATGTATTACTGCGCAATATCCAGCCATTTCGTTGTTTTTATAGAATGTGTGACGACCAATATTACCATTCGGAGACCAGACAAACATATCCTCAAAGGCAATGAGAGTCTGTTTGCGATCGATTGCAGCCTGGGTGACATCCCGTTGCTGTACACAATGCGGATAGCCCCACAGAGTTCCTCCTTCCTTAAGTTCCAGTAGATCAGCTGTTAACGGCTTGGCAATGATAACCGTTCCTATATCAGCCAGTAATTCGTGTCGAGTAGCAATACCACCTGTCATAGAACCAATTTCAGAATCTGTCATACCGAACGCATCTCCATAACCTGTCTCAAATATCAACTGACGGCGGAGTGGTTCAGGAATACGGGAAAAATGTTTTGGATGGATTGGAAACCGTCGCTCATCCACTTTTCTTGATGTCCCGATGACTCCTACTGTTAATTTACTCATACCGTCTCCTTTTATTAAATTATTTTTATGAGGTTTTTCCTAAGTTTTCAGTTTCTCTCAACTGAAGGCAGAATAACATAATAAAAATTTAATGTAAAGAAGCCCATTCTCACTGGGTTACTTACATTTTCCTGAAGAACAACTGCCGCTTGGACATTCTGAATTGAAACTGCATTTGCCATCAGGTGCGTTGGAACATTTGCCTGAGTTACATTTTGCGCCTTTGAAACCACAATCTGAATTGAAAGAACATTTGCCACCGGATGCATCTGCACATCTTCCACTGCTACATTTAACACCTTTGTGACAATCTGAATTAAAACTACATTTACCGTAATCGCCTGCTGAAAGTGAAAAAGCACTCAGAAAAAACATAACTGCAACTAAAATTCTCATGATCTTCTCCCGAAAAAATATTAAAAAACATTGATATTATAACAGAAAACAACATTCATGCAATTTGTCGATAATGTGTTGATCAGTCGTTACAATCAACAACCCAGATATTCTGATCAAAGTCTACAACCTTATGATAAAATTCAGAAATATGAACATATCCTCCAGAAAAAGGATTATACCCAACCGTTTCTCCCTGCATGTCTTTTCCTTCAGGAACCATGATGGGTGAAAAAGTGAAGATCTCTTCAAAACTACCCTTTGTAAAGGCAAATTCTCTGATACCGTCATCATCTGTCGTATATATCCCGTAAGTTCTAAGAAGCAGCCTCGTTCCATTTCTGTTGATATCAGCACCTGTAACTAATGACGGTTGAGCTTCATCAGGATAACCGGGAACTTGAATACCTGTATTAATTGAACCTATCTTCTTAAATACGTTGTCTTCTTCAAAAAGTGTATCGACTTTATAAACATCTGTGCTGCCTATCTGCTTGGTAAAAATATAGAAAGCTCCATCAGCATCAATTGCAAAAGCCTCACTGTTCTTTGAACCATCTTCATAACTTATTGGATAAACCCACCAGTCAGTTGAAACTATCTCCTGAATTGTTCCGGAAGCGGTTATAATCGGCTCTTCAACTTTAATAATTGAGTAGTTATTCCTCACAAGACTATTGTCACCAGTATCACCAATGTAAAGACAGTCACTTGTTCCGCAGGGAGCAAGAGCAAGAGCCTCCCAGTCAATGTTTGTAAGACCTTCAAGTGTAAGTTTTGCGGCAATAGTTCCATCAAAACCGATCGCAAAAAGTGCAGGCTCGCCACCTGAATCATTGTGAACCCAGATAAGACCCGGATTTCTGTAACTCACGACCATTCCTGAAATCTCTTTAAGATCATCATTTTTAAGCACCGCTGAAGAAACCGGTCGTGAATAGTTCATACATTCAGTAAAAACTACTGGCTCAGTGTCAAAATCCATATCATCAATTTCATCTTCATCTATCTGTCCTTCGTCTATCTGTCTTTCGTCTGTATCCGGCTGTCCTTCGTCCAGGTCTGTCCTTTCTTCGTCCCTGTCCGTCAGTCCTTCGTCCATATCCGTCATTTTTTCGTCTGTGTCCGTCAGTCCTTCGTCCATATCCGTCATTTTTTCGTCTGTGTCCGGTTCAGTAAACTCATCCGAATCAATCTTTTGAGAATTCCCGCCGGAACAGGAAATTGTAAGAAGAAATACCGACAATAATAATATTTTCATTTTTCCCTCACCAAAACACACTGCCACCATTTTATACAGAAACTTCATTTTATCTAAGTAAATTTTGAACTCTTAACAAATTCTGCTAGTATCTGGCAGTTAAATGACCTTGGAGATACGTTATGAAAAAACTAACGTTTTTACTCATTCTTTTCTGCACAGTTGCACTGTTCTCTGATCCTCTCAGAAAAGAACGCAAAATGATAAAGGATGATCGGCTGCTTATAACTCAGCTTAAGAAAGAACTTTCCACCGATGAGAAAGGATGTGATAACCCTTCAAAAGATCTCGACTTTTCAGTATTTATGGAACTCAAGATATACTGCAACTCAAGAGTAGCTATCAAAAACAGGATCCCTGAATTGAATAGTCGGATCGTAGATTATGAGAACTATCTAAATAACTACTGGAAAAACTGCAAAATTGCAGTAACAGGACCAAAAATAGAACTATGTAAATCAATGAACTCTAAACTTCAAAAAAAAGCTTTAAAGATAAATGTTGAAAAAGAACAGCTGCAAAATGACCTTGCGACAATGAAAACTGCAGGAGAACAGGCAAAAAAACTTTATGAACGAAAAACCCGTGAACAGGAAAAAGAAGAAGAACAGAATATAAGAGAAACCCTTAAGATCAAAAAGGAAACTGTCAAGCTAATGCGTTCCACGATCAAGGATGATGGTCTGATCTTCAAAAGATCTCTTGCCCAGATAAACAGGATGCACCATCAGAACAATCCGAAACTGAAAAAGGCTATTAAATCTATGAAAAAAATCCTAAAATTTCTTATAAAATGCAACTCTGAACTTATTGACCTTTCTCACTCCTTATCAAGAAAGATAGATAATACAAACAACCTGTGCACCATTAAACATTCTGAAAAAGGATGCAGTAAAGCTGAAAAAAAGCTGAAAGCCACCTTTAAAAGGGCAAACAGTAAGTTCAGCACATATTCATATAACAAGAATGAAGCAGCAAAACTTGAGCTTCAGCTTCATAAAATTGCAATAAACACTGTAGATAGACGAATGCACGAAGCACTTAACAAAATAAACAGTTATATAGGAAGTCTTGAAAACCAAAACAGCAATCTGAAAAAACGTGTGGAAATGAGTTCAACCGATATGGAAACCATAAAAAACACCGGCAATAAACAGTTCATAGCTATCTATAAAGCTCTGGTAAAAAAGATGAAAAAACTTGAGAAAAACAGTGGGGAATATCTAAGAACCTTTAATACTGCAGGTACAGATATTGAAAATTATATGACAGAATGCACTGAAGGCAGCCTTAACTTCTCATCTGATTGCGGTAAAAAAGGTAACAGAATTATTGCAGATGTTGAAAAAACTGTAAAAAAAGTAATAAGCTATGCAAAACAGTTTAATAGACTCAACAAAGATCTTGCGAATTTCGCTAAGAAAGTTTCAGGTAAATAGAATCAGAGTCCGCTGATTATACGCCACTCGCCATCGTCTTCCTTTTTAAATATCATCTGATTGTTATCATTAAGCTTATGATTTGTCATTCCGTCATCCTTTACAAAGGAACTGCCTTCTTCCGGCTTTATTTTACTCTTTCTTTTGAAACGAACCTCATAGAAAAACAGAAGTTTTCCTGTCCCTTTGTTCTCATCGACCATAAGATCCTTTAGAATATATACAATTTCCAACTTATTAAGAGAATTGAACTGTTCCGAACTCAGAATAGCCATAAGCTTATCGTAATCTACATCGTCACCTGCGTCATCTGTACCGTTGTTATCGTAGTAAGCTTTCGAAATATACTCTTTAAAAATTGAAGGCTCCTTGTCCTTGAACCCCTTAACATAGTGGGCAAAGATGTAGAGTATCTTTTTTGTATCAGGTGTCTCTTCAATTTCAGTGTTCTTAATGTACTTCTTGTTACAGGAAACTGAAAACATAAGTGCAAAAACCATTAACGGTAAAATCATTTTCTTCATCTTGCTCTCCTTTTATTCCTCTTCATCATCATTATTTTCTTCAGTACCTTTATCTTCCTTTTTCTCAATATCCGGAAGTTCTTCAACTTTCTTTTCCTTCTCCTCCTCGACTTCCTCTTTCTCTTCTTCCTGATCTTCTTCTTTCTCTACTTCTTCTTTTTCCTCTACTTCTTCTTCCTCTTTTTTATCTTCCTTTATGTCGTCTTCAAGTTTCCGTGTTGAAACTTTATCAGAAAGATTCTTTCTTCTTTTGGGAGATTTCCTGTCCTTTTTCGGCTTAGATTCTTTTTTTCTTTTAACCGGCTTTCTGACAGGTCTTTTGCGATCTTTCCTTATTATCTTCTTTCTATCCTTTTTATTTTTACCGGTCTTTTTAACCTTCCCGGCTTTCCCCGTTTTCACCACTCTCTTGACAGGTGCATTGAGCATCCTTGGCTTACCCAACCTGCCTTTAAGAAGAAAAGCATAGTTATCCTTTCCCTTCTTGAATTTAGACATCTGCCCGACAACAAGGTTAAGCGTAGGATTCTTCTCAAGTTTTTTAGCATCAGGAGCTTTTATTCTCACATCAAGATTTAACCTGGTAGCATCAAAGTTCTTTGAATTTAAAGTAACTCTCCCAGCAATATCTACTGAAAAAAATCCTCGCGTGAGAAATTTATCAATGGAAAGTACGCTGTTTTCTATCTGAGAGACCAGATCAATAGAGCCAAGATCGATCTTCCCAATATTTAACGATCCCATATTTGTCGGAACAGCACCTCTAAAAACGACATCCTTTCCATACAGTTCAACAAATCCTGAGTACGTCTTTTTTGCGTTCTGGCATAATTCGACCTCACCAGTGATATCACCAACAAGTGAAATATCCTTCATTAAAAGCTGAAAAACTGAAAGTGGAGCCTTATCAAGCTCAACTGAATAACAGGGGTTCTCTCCAGTTTCAAAACTGAGCTCTATAGCTCCACCCTGGTTATTAATATCTTCAAGAAAAACGGTTCCGGAGATCTCCCCGAACAAAAGGTCAAAAAATGAAGGACTAAACTGAACCTTATAAAAACTAGTTGTTTTTTCGCCCTTTTCTGTAAGATAGCCTTCATAAATTGAAACATTTCCCAAAAGAGAAACGTCTACATCTTCAGCAACAAGTCCCATATCTTTAATAAAAAGTCTTTCGTTTACTTTTGAAAGGATAAAATCATCCGGCAAAAAAAACTGCATTCCGAGCCAAATACCAAGAAAAACAGAGACGTTTACAAAAAGAAAACTTTTGATCATTGCGCCCGTTCTACCATGACTGGCAAAATCTTTCAGTTTCTTATACCATACCGTCAGATTATTCATTTTCATTCCCCTTCTTTAAAGCGGCAATAACTGCACTAACATAGTAACTCTTCTTGTTGTATTTGTTCTTGATACTGAGTGAATCAATAAAAACATATCTGGATTTATTCTCAATTCCGTAAAGAAAGGCCAGAGCACTTTCCAAAGTGACATTACTCATATTAATTTCAGTTCTTTCAATTATTATTCCAGCCTTTATTCTAGGTTTAAGCTCTTTAAGACTTCGGATCTCCACCCCCACACTATCTTTTATTGTACTTATGTCAGAATTGAGATTCACACTGCTGCCATCAATGCTGCTTTTCATTTTATCATTTCTCACCTGAGCTTTTTTATATACCATTTTCATTGAGATCATTTTCTGAAGAACTTTTTCCTGCTCAACTATAGTGCTTTTGGCAGAATCAATTGACAACCCCATTAGATACCACGTCACAATGAAAAGAAAAAACATCAAAAAAGTCGCAAGGAACGTAAGGATCGTTCTCTCTCTTTCACTTAATCCTGAAAGCTGGTTCAGTAATTTCTCCTTCATTTCTTACCTCCCGCACTTTTTTTCTTTTTACCTTTTTTACCTTTTTTGCCGGTTTTGCCTAGTTCAGTATTTTTTCCTTCAGATCCAAACGAGAAGCTAATCTTAAACGAGTTCTTGTTTGCTCTAGAGTTTATCTGACCTCTGTTAAGATTGTAGATATGTTCATCTTTTTCCAAGTTCTCAGTAAGTTTATTTATGTCCTCAAGCGAATCGCTTAAACCGGAGATCCTGATCTTACCTTCTTCCTTAATTGAAAGATCACCGATCTCGATAGTGCTTCCTTCAAAAACTGCATGAGGGAAGATTCTTTCCATTATAAAAAGAGCACTGTATGGATAAACACTTTTTTTATCGATTCCCGCAACTTCACCTCGAATTGTTTTCTTCATAATAGATAGCGCCTGCCTTGCAGAAGGATAACTCCGCCCGAGAACTTCCTTCATAACAGCTGATGTGCGCTCCTGTCCACGTTCTATCCTTTCATCGAGATAACCTTTTCTCACCTGCATTCCGGCAACAAGCATCAGAAAAGCGATAATATAAAATACCATTCCCAGAACTATTCTTTTTTTCAGGAAACTAAATCCACCTCTATAGGTAAATTCACCAATCGCAAAGTTAATATTTGAACCAGTGTCTGATATCTCACTTACTCTTTTTAAGGATTCTTCAGCATCTACAAATTCAAACGGTTCATCTGAAAAAGGCGAACTGTCAAGCGCTTCCACAATTTTCTTTGTACCAAAAGGCATCTGCGAATCTATAAAAATAGCTATCTTACCCGAAGGCCCTGAATAGGGAGTAAAGATCTCAATGATCTCTTCAAAAAATTTCGTTATTATTTTACTTATACGAATCTCAATATCTGAAAGGTTTGAACTCTTGCTTAGATCGCTTGATGCTTCTATCCATTTCTTAAGTTCATCATCACTGTCATCTCCAAGAACATCCCTGATCTGATCAAAAACCTTTTCCAGACCTTCCGTTCTTGTGATCTGACCGGCATCATTAACAATAACAGAGTAGTCTATTCCAATGAAGATCGCCTTTTCGTAGCTTTTATCCTCATCTAAAAACAAAACATTTTCCGGAACTATACTTCTGAACTTCTCTCTACCGGTATCATCAAGTTTTCCAAGCAGATGTTCAATTGAATCCTTCCGGATACAGAATACTTTTGTATCATTCTTATCCTGAAACTTCTTAACATCAACTATCATTTCATTTTCCTTAAAAGGAGTATCCACTTCAAGATCCTGTGATACTATCTTTTTCAGATACGAGGACTTTACCGGCGGATAGTTTCTTGAATAATACAAAACATCTTTTGCCGGAACAACAAGATCAAGATAGTCGAAATCACGGATCTTCTCCGCCGCAGCTTCTTTATCCAGAAAGAGCATTTCTTCAAAATTTACTTTGTTATACTCTTTTAAAAAAGAGCAGAAAAGCACTTTCTCCTTTACAAACCTGCACGATGCAAATCTCATGCTTATACCTCAGCCTTCTCTGTAATAATATATATTGCCTTCTCTATCTACTACCATTTCAACCCAGCTCTCAACCCCTTCCTTAATACCTGTGGCCTTTATTCTGTAAACACTTCCCACCACATCAAGGACCTTGCTGATATCTTTACCAAGCTCAACACCTTCCGTTAGACATGCCTGAGTGAAAGCACTTACCTTGGAAAAACCGTCCTTAGCTTTTTTCGCAAGGATCTTTCCAAGAAACTCCCTCATTGCGTCTTCGTTATAAAAAACTATCGCAGCTTTATCGACTGCATAGGCTCTAATAAGAGCTTCAAGCATAAAAGGTGAAGCTTTATTAATGTTTATCTTTCCAGTCGAATATATGGTCGTATACGGGTCAAGAATTCTGTAAATAACCGGTGTTACACCATAGACCATCAGAAGCTCCTGTTTTGTGTCAAAACGAGAGTTCTTAACCTTGTACTGTGGCTCAAAATCATCATAGTCGGACTGTTCATCTCCACCGGAAATATACTTTTCTCCGTCTGTATACTTTTCATCTCCCACATCGACCCAGTCAACAATATTCTGAATAAGTTCAGAACGTTCCACATACTCAAGCCTTGAAGTATTCTCAAGAAAAATAAAGTCATAGAACTCAGGCTCAATAATTCCTTCCAGCATTTTAATAATTGCGGCTCTGCTTCCGTAAGCCATATGATTGAGGTTTATCTTTGTATCCTCACTTTCAAAGTCTATTCTAAAATCCCCAGGAAATTTAAAGATGGGATCACCTGTTTCAGTATATGTTTCATCTGTCTCGGCATTTTGAATTGAACCGGCCACTTTACCGTCTTCTTCCGGATTGTTTCCGGAAACCACATCCTCAATATCAACAAAAGGTCCCGCCGTTGTAAAACTTCTTAAAAGCTGAGTATCTAAAGGAATAATATCCCATATCTCGATCGACTGTCCCATATTGAACTTCTTGAGAATTGAATCAACCTGTTTCTGCAGATCAAAAACAACAACAGCAAAGTTCACCGCACTTGAAGCCAGGGCCTGCGCTTCGGCTTTTCTCTTATAGTTCATAGCAAGATCAAACTCTGTTTTCGCCTCGTAATTCATATCTGTAACGATAGGCAGCATTATGGATATCATCACCACAACAATAACAAGGGCAACCCCCTTCTCTTTGCTTTTTATCCTGAAGATATTTTTAAAAAAGTTCTTCATATCCTGCCTAAAAACTTATTGGTCTTGTCATTTTCAGCTTTATCACCGTCTCTATCAGTTTATCAGGTTCACCAAGTTCACCTTCTTTAGCAATTAAAGTTACTTTCACCTTTGTTGGAAGTAAGTTAATATTTGCTGCACTTTCAGAGTTCCACTCCTCTACCCATTCCTTATTCTGAGGATTCCAATATTCAAATTTTATTTCCTTAAATCCTGTGAAGACCGGATGAACGTTACCGCCCCTCTCAGGAAAATCGTCAACCCACGGGCTCTCTCTCCTGAAAAGAACATTGTCATCTCCTACCATGTCCCCGAAATACTCTATTTCCGTCTGATCACACTGCTTGGCATCTGCGAGCATTCTCACATGATTAAGAGTCGTCATTGTCAGATGTGAGACGGGACTATCCGGAACACTTTTAAAGATCGTCTTGTGCGTTTCCTCAGGAACACCTTTATTCATTGAAAGGTAGGCATTCTTTATATCGTTCCTTATCATATCAAGAGTAAAGTAGATCTGTCGTTCCCTGTTCATTATTTTACGCAGTCTTGATCTACCCAGAAGTATATTGGAAAAAGAAAAGTACACGGAAACGACAAGAATCGCGGTAATACTCATTGCAACTAGCACTTCGATCAATGAAAAACCTTTTCTCTTCAAGTTATTTCCCCAGTTTCATTTTATTATTTTTCAAAGAAGGACTTTTGAGATTACGATTTACAGGAGAATTTAACAGTTTGCTGTTCTTGACAGCTTTACCGGCTGGATTATTGGAAGAACCACCCCGATACTGCTGAAACTGCTTAACTGTTCCTTCTGTGGTCAGAAACATTGTAAACTCTATCTTTTCTGACTGCTTCACGCCTTTTCCCCAATAAACAATAAGAGTGAGTTTCCTTATTCTTTCCTTGAAAAAGTCCTCAATGTTTCCTTTTGCAAGAGATAGCATTGATGCCGCTTCCTCCTGTTTCCCCTGAGTACCGTCATTTGAACCGGTAAAATCAGGCAGAGGAATGAAAACTCTTTTTATGGAGTACTTCCACTTAAAACCTTTGTATGCCTCCTCATCGAAATCTCCTTCATCTTCAAATTCCATCTCAGGCAGTCCGTCCTCTTCTATCTTAAGCTCAACATCATGAAGCTTAAGTCTCGCCAGCTCAGTTCCCAGATAGATGTTATCCACTTTTGAAGCATAGAGATAACTAGCTGCTATAATTCTTGTTACAGCGAATAGAACACCGACAAGTATCGTTGTTGCTGCAAGAACTTCTATGAGAGAAAAGCCTTTCTTCATGACTTGCCTTCCGCATCCTGATCTTCAAAGAGGTCTGTGAAATCCTGCAGTTCCTCTTCAAAGCCACCAGGTTTTATCTTTATGTTCATAAACATATCTGAAGTAATAAATGCATAGGTAAACAGCTCGCCTTCCTCGTCTTTGCCAAGTGAAAGATAGAAAGGTTCGATACGACCCTCAGGAAAAATATAAATATACATATTTCTGTCTTTTTCCTTGTCGTCATCATCCTCTTTCAAAGTATCAGGAGTGACGATATCTGGAGTGTGATAGGCATAAAAAGCAGTAACAACTAGATTTTTATCAAACTTCTTTTTTTCAGAAACAGTTTCAAATTCCGGTTTTAAAACCTCTTTTATCGACCTTCTATCCGGAATAAAATTCTCATAGTTGTAAAGATCATCATTTTCAAGATCATCTTCATTCCCCATCAGTTTGGCTTTCTGAAAAATAGAATCGGCTCCTATGGCCGCTCCCATGTTTTCAAAAGGATCGGATATACTGTCTTCCATTTTTTCTAACATTTCCTCCGTTCTCTGCTTTTTCTCAAGTGTCTTTTCACCTGAAGAGATGAAGAACGGTGTCTCACTGCTTTCAGACCAGTATGCACGGTCCTCCATGCTTACAACGACTCTTATATACTGCCTGTCTCTGACAGCCTTCATAAATTCTGATCTTAGGAATGAATTGAATGTTCCAAGATCAGATGATGCACGAAAACGTCCAAAACTTCCAACGCCGACAACGATCGAAGATGCGAGCATAACTATAACCGCAACAACAACCAGCATTTCTATCATTGAAAATCCGGACTTTTTCATTTGCTACTCTTCTTCCATTTCCCAGTTAGAAATATCATCATCTCCGCCTTCTCTTCCATCCGTTCCAAAAGAGTAGAGATCAAATCCATCATCGTTGTTAGATCCTGGAAAAATATAAATATACTCGTTTCCCCAAGGATCTCTGGGAACTCTCTTTTCCTTAAGGATCTTTTCCTCAACAAGTCTGCTAAGACCGTCATCACTTTCAGGATACTTTCCAAACTCTGTCTTATAGAGATCAAGAGCATTAGAGATCGTAACGATATCCATCTTTGTCTGCTTGATCTTGGATTTATCCAGATATCCCATTACTCCAAGACTTACCGCACCCATAATTGTTGCCATGATCGTTAAAACAACCATAATCTCAAGAAGTGAAAATCCTCTTGAAACACCCTCTTCGCTCTCTTTGAGCAAAGCTTTAATAAATGTCATAATTTAGCCTCCAAAAAATATCTATCCAACTGCATCATTGATCTTAAGTATCGGCATTACGACAGCAAAAACTATAAAACCGATTCCAACCGCCATTCCAACGATCATAATAGGCTCAAGCATAGCTGTAAGTCTATCAAGTGTGTAGCGGACTTCCTTTTCATAGCTTTCTGAAAGAGTCTCCAGCATCTCTTCAAGCTCGCCACTCTGTTCACCGATGGATATCATCTGTATAACAATAGGCGGAAACTCGCCACTCCTTTTAAGAGGAACTGCTATCGATTCTCCTTCCTTAATATTCTCTCTTGCGCTTGCGACTGCCATTTCAAGAACTTTGTTGTCAATGACCATTTTCACAATATCAAGCGCCTTTAAAATAGGAACTCCCGATTCAAGAAGTGTTGAAAGTGTCTTTGAAAAACGACTGATCGCCACCATTCTGTTTATTTTTCCAAAAAGCGGCATCTTGATCAGAAAATGGTTCCATTTTATTTCGCCGCTCTCTGTGGATATGTATTTTCTGAAAATTATAAAAGACACTACCATTAAGATCAGTACAAGCCACCACCAGTTTCCTACAAAACCTGAAAGCCAGATAAGGACCTGTGTCTGAAAAGGAAGAGCCATATCAACTGACTCGAACATTTTAGCCAATTTAGGAATAACTGTTGTAAAAATAACTGCAACAACAACAATTGCAACAAACATGAGAATAATGGGATAGGTCATTGCACCTTTGACCTTATTTCTAAGATCCATCTGTGATTCCATAAAGCCTGCGAGACGGAGAAGAACTTTATCTGTGGCTCCACTTTCCTCTCCAGCCGAGATCATATTACAAAAAAGATCATCGAAAATATCCGGGAAATCTCTGGCACTTCTGCTAAAACTATACCCCTCGTTCATTTTTCCTTTTATGATAATAAGAGCTTCTTTTAAAGTCTGGTTCTCCTGCTGCTGAGCAACAGCATCTATTGATTCAACAAGTGGTATCTTCGCCTTTTGAAGAGTCGCAAGAAGTCTTGTCATAGATGAAACTTCATCGAGTGAAACCTTTTTTCTCCCGATAGAAAGCAGACTTTTCAAACTGTTGAAACTAAAACCATCTCTACTGCTTTTTTCCCTGATCTCAGTTATATAATAGCCTTCTGCAAGAAATTTGCTCTTTACAGCTGACTTGTTTGCACATTCGATGTTACCTTTGATCTCTTTTCCGTTTACATCTATGATCTTATAGGCATAAAGGGGCATCTGTTAATCCTCCTGAGTTCTTAGAAGAACTTCTTCAGGAGATGTAATCCCTTTTATTGCCTTAAGTGCACCATCCTCACGCAGGTTGAGCATTCCATTAGCCGCTGCAATCTTTCTGATATCACTGGCATCCAACTTGTTCACGACAGCTTTTCTAACTGTGTCATCCAATGTAATAAGTTCAAAGATACCGGTTCTACCTGCATACCCCATATGTCCACACTCTTCGCATCCGATAGCCCTATAGAAAGGATGATTCTTATAATCCTCTGGATTAAGACCAAGTTCCTCAAGAACAGTCGGTTCCGGGTAATACACCTCCTTACATTTTGGGCAGAGCTTTCTAACAAGTCTCTGAGCAAGAATTCCGATAACTGTTGAAGAGATGAGAAACGGTTCAATACCCATATCTATCAGTCTTGTAAAAGCTGTCGGGGCATCGTTTGTATGAAGTGTTGAGAAAACAAGGTGACCGGTAAGAGATGCATTAATAGCAATATCTGCTGTCTCCCTGTCACGGATCTCACCAACCATTATTATGTCAGGATCCTGTCTAAGAATAGATCTGAGTCCACTTGCAAAAGTAAGTCCTATCTTTGAATTGATATGTATCTGATTAACTCCCTTAAGTTGATACTCAACGGGATCTTCTTCTGTAATTATCTTCACATCAGGAGAATTGATCTCTGTAAGTGCAGAATAGAGAGTCGTTGTTTTACCACTTCCTGTAGGACCGGTAACAAGAAAAATACCGTGCTTCATTCTTATGATCTTTCTCATCTTCTCAAGATCAACTTTTGTAAAACCACTATCATCAAGCGAAAGCTTCTGTGATCTTTTATCAAGGATACGAAGAACAACTGATTCTCCGTGAATACTGGGAAGTGTGGAAACACGGAAATCAATATCATTTCCAGCTATTTTTACTTTGATATTTCCATCCTGCGGCAGCCTTTTTTCAGAAATATTGAGTCTACTCATGATCTTGATCCTTGTTATAAGACCGGCCTGGGCAGCTTTGGGAACTTTCTGCATCAGATAAAGTTTTCCATCCTTTCTAAATCTTACGATCACCTCATCTTCAAAGGACTCAAAATGAATATCACTAGCCTTTTCCTTTACGGCTTTAGCGATTGTATTATTAACAAATCGAATGATTGGCGCTTCATCGTTCGAATCAATAAGATCCGGGATCGCCATATCCATATCACCTGCCATATCAGCGAACTCTTCTGCATTAAGAGATTCCTCATCGCTATCTATCTTGCTGTATGCATGATTAATCAGCTCTGTCATTTTTGACGGCGCACAGAGATAAGGAACGATATTCTTCTGATAGATCATAAAAAGTTGATTCATTAAAAGAGGATCTGTTTTGGTAACCACAACATGCAGATCATTTTCAAGACATAGTGGAAGAGCTCCAAATTTCTTCGCG
>Ga0222695_1000085_pt1 | contig 60150 bp, 9 predicted proteins | sample AntAcemetage1398_FD_179834 | JGI IMG/M metagenome (GOLD analysis project Ga0222695, IMG submission 179834) | Saline water microbial communities from Ace Lake, Antarctica - #1398 | ecosystem: Environmental > Aquatic > Non-marine Saline and Alkaline > Saline | place: Antarctica: Ace Lake...
TTGCGGGTCTTGAGCTCATTTAAGCGCTTCTCCAAATCAGACTTAACCTCTGAGACAGAAACAAGCTGATTTACCAGTGCCTTATTCTCTTTTCTTGACTGTATATGATAAAAAGAAAGAGCAGCAATCCCTAAGAACATAAGAATAAGCAACGCTACAGCCAAACGTGGTAAATATTTCAAACGCCGTGCGTAATTTATAATCTTCCTCTTATCCTCAGTATTTATATCCAGGTAAGAAACCCCTATAAAATAGTTATTCTTTTTCGTATCGCTATCATCTTTTTTAACCCACATAACCTTTACTCTTGTCCTAACCAGATGTCCCAAGACAGGTATGTCAATAGTGAGGTTCAACCTCGGCCATTTCTTCGATACAAGCGCGGAATCCTCATCGCTTAGGTTCCTCGCGTCAAGGCACAGGCCACCTTCAGAGATATCACGCGTAAAACCCTGGTATTCTTTTGTGAGTATTGTTCCCGCGGAAAAAAAGAAGCTGAATTCAACTGGGAAGTATGAATTCAACCTTATATATTTTCTGCGCTCTGAATAATCTTGTTCCATAGATTTATTGTATTACAAAAACCGTGCCTTAAACCGCTATTTCTAGTTAAAAAAGGGACAGACTACTTCTATAAAAGACTATATAAAAGCAAACTGTCCCTTTTTCTTCATTATTCACACCTGCGTGTTTTATTCGTATCTTATATCATCAATATAAAAAGTACACCCACTTGGATTGACATCAAGATTAGTAGCCCAAACAAAGCCACCACTTATATAACTTAGGTCTTTGCCATCTAGATTTATACTATACTCCTGCCAATCTTTTGTCAAGATAATAGGGCCTGCTGCCGCGATATCTGAATCAGGGTATGTGCCTGATAAGCCACCTATCTTGACCTCTTCTATGCGCTCACCGCCTTTTTCGCCACGCGCCCAGAATATGAGTTTTTTAGCGCCCGTTAGATCGTATCCGCCCTTCTTCTCGCCCCAGTTGTTAGGTGGGTTCTGCCAATACATACCTGTCCACCTGGCACCCTGCGAAGCCTTAGGCTTATAATTAACCTTGATACAACTCATTCCTGAATGTGGGCTTTCTTTCCACGCGTCCGTAAAAGCGATGTCGCTGTAATCGCCCATCCATCCCGACGGAGAATAATGATTGCCGCGAGCGTTTTTGTCTGTATAGACATTGAATGGCTCAAAGAACTCCACGCTCTGCGCCTGAAGCGCCATCGTGCTAAAAACTAGAGCGGCGAATACTATCAAACCTAAAAATCTTTTTTTGCCCATATGCTCCTCCTTTGTTTGTATTGTATTTAATCTCTCCACATATCCCTGTATTCATAATACGCTTTTCTTAAGACCCGTTGATACGGACTATTCTTGCCACTACCTTGCGATGTTACCCCCAGCCATTCCTCATGCATCCATCCATCGGGAAATGATCCTGCCCATAAAGGCTTTGTATCATGCAACCCGGGCTCATACGCCTTCCACCACTCATCTACCCATTCAAATAATACTCCTCCCAAACTATTACCTTGCCCGTAACCATCTGAATTAGATATAATATCGATCCAGCAATTTTTTAAGTATTCTGCCTGCTGCGATTCAGATGTTGCTTCGTCTGTATACATGTTATGTGCCGGGCAACCATATTCTGTTATAATAACCGGGATATCTACCTCTTCCTTCACAGTGAGCCATAAATGTCCGAAACCATAATCTCCGCGGTACGAGTTCAAACCAAATACATCTACGGAGGTGCATTCTTTGGCAAATATATCAAGAAATATTATCTCTCCGTTGCATATAGCGACCGGCCTGTTATGGGGATCTATCGATTTTATAAACTCCGCTGCCTTATTTACAAACTTATAGTATGATACAGGATCCTTCTTAGCGTTATTAGCTACACCGTAGTTATTTTCATTGCCTAGGACCCACATAAGCACATACGGTTCATCCTTATACATATCTACCATCTCTTTTATACTATCTAGCATATTCTGCTGCTGAACCGGATCTGAATAATCCGTACCTTTATACCATGTAGCGCCAGAGCCTATGGCATATGCCCCTATAAAATCACCCATCAGTGACATAATCCCATAATTCTCGTATAGGTCTCTTAATAACGGCATGTTTGAGGCATGATGATATACCCTTATGGTATTACAACCCATATTCCATAAAAGATTAAAATCACCTACCACCTCCTCATCGGCATCCTTAATATCATTCTTATTCTTATCAACCCATGTGTCATATGGCGCATCTATCTTAGAGTTGTGGTTGTTATCCTGCTGCATCCAATCCTCAAGATTTCCCTGATCAGGACTCTGACCTATCTTACTCGGCTCGTATGCAACCCCTTTAATAATATAGGGTTTGCCATCAACAAAAAGCTGCCATGACCTATCCTCATACTGTACAAGGCTGATATGATCATCTCCTGTTGACTTAATAATCTCTTGGGTACCTATATCTCTTCTCTTCTCCTGAAGTTGTTCCGATTTCACCTTCACAATCCGTCCCGGATCAACTATGAATACATCGTTTCTTACATTATCATCATAGCCATTCTTTACAAGGATATAGCCGCCCTCAAGTTTCCACCCTAGCTGAGGATATTGTTTACATAAAAATCTTATCTTGTCAATCGATACCTGGCCAACATACCAGGGTGTATGCCAGTATGTCCACCCTATAGTCTTTGGAAAATTTACGCAAAGCGCGTAATACGCCTTAATAGCCTGCTTTATATGACCTGATTTTTCAAGAGCAAAAGCAGTATAAAATAATTTTACCCCTCTATCCTCAGGCGCTGTTGCCCACTTATAAAAATTTACCTGATATTCAGGTTTATTTATAAAATCCCAATGCTTGCCCTTAAGCATGCCCTGACTTTTAAATTCTTTATACCCCGGATCCTTAAGCACACTTGATGAGTTTGGATATATGCCCTCACCAACAGCCTTTGACAGCCCTGCCTGGTCTTCAATGACATAGCGGTAATCTTGCGTACCAACGCTCTCAAATATGCCGTATTTTTTGTAATCTATTATGGACTCGCTTCCTTTTTCCGCGAGCTTAAAACTAGGGGCCTCCTCGAAACTACCGAAAGAGCCGCAACCGGCTGTTATCGTAGATAGCAGTATTGCCAAACCAATTATAATACCGGTTTGCGGTTTGTGGTTTGCGGTATTTTTTACCTGATGTTTACCGAAAACTGTAAACCTATAACCTATAACCGAATCTCTATTTATTCTCATAATACCCTGTATTGATCTTTTCTATCTCACCTTCTGATATCTCCGCTGGCTTCCACCACCATCCACGTGGATCCCAGTATTGCGCAAAATAAAAATTATCTATGACCTTCTTATAATTCTTACTGGATTCCTTCCAGTCCTTCTTGTATTTGTAAAATTCACCACGCATAAAATAAGAGACAGCAACATTATTTAAGGCATCGTAATCCGCTTCAGAGCCTGATGGCGCGAAGGTGTCAAGTTTTGCCTCCTGATCCCTAGCATCTTCTTCATAGAGCTCTATGCACCTTGATGTATAAGCGGTTAAGGCCTGCTCATCTTTTTTATTAAGCGCTTCCCATGCCTTTGCCATAAGGGCTCCCGCGGATTCATTACTAAAATCATACTCCTTAGTCTCCCTCCTGCCCATATCAACGCCTTCTTTAATCTCTGCCTTTTTAACCGTAGGGGGCACGCCTTCTGAGGTCCCGGGAGAATTAGCCACGCCATCTTTATAGTAGTCCTTTACTCCTTCTGGCAACTCGAGTGCGAAAACCGAACCTACAAAAAAAGCGATTAAAATCAAATGTAACGCACAACGCAATACGCACGACGCAATACGAATAATCATCCCTTTACCGCTCCTGCTGTTATACCCGCAATTATATGTTTTTGCAATAATATATATACAATTATAATCGGTATTACTGTAATTGTCATGCCTGACATAAGAAGCGGGTATTCAGTAATATGTGTACCGCGAAAGACCATAAGCGCTCTGGTTAGCGGCATAAGATTCTTGCCTGTCAGGACAAGCATGGCGAGCAAGTATTCGTTCCACACATTCAATGTATTAAATATTACAATAACCGCTATCGCGGGCTTTGCCATAGGTAACGCTATGTGCCAATATATGCCAAATACCGAACAGCCGTCTATCCTCGCGGAATCTTCCAGGTCACCGGGCATCTTATCAAAAAACGTCTTAAGCATATATATACCGAGAGATAGTCCGCTGTTAATTAAGGGCAAGATATAGCCAAGCCTCATTATAGCGTTATCCAGTAATGGAAAACCTGTGTGTGGATTCAAAAATCCCAGCTTATTTAAAAGTACGTACAGCGCCACAAACGCGCCGGGTATCGGTATCATCATGGCAGCTAAAAAAACATAAAATATAATATTCTTACCGGGTATCTTAAGCCGTGAAATACCATAAGCGGCTAGAGATGTAACGAATACGATACCTAGCACAACTACAATAGTATATAGCAGACTATTGAAAAAATATCTGCCAAACCCGCCTTTTGTCCAGGCGATATAAAAGTTCTCCCAATGCGGATTCTGTGGAAAAAGACTCATATCAGAAAAGACTGTTGCCTGTGTCTTTAAGCTTGATGAGAACATCCATAAGAGAGGAAGTATGCAGCTAAGAGATACGATAATAAGCAGTATATGGGTTGAATATGTCAGGATAAACTGTTTTATCTTATAATATATCGGTTTTTGCATAATGTTTTTCGTTGTTCGGTTATCGGTTATCTGTATTCAGTTGCCGGTTATTGACAAAACCGTAAATCTATAACCGAATTTACTCCTGCTTAGCCAATTTTGAAGCCTGTATCTGTATGAATGATACAACAAGCAGCATAAGGCCAAAGACAATGCCGAGAGCGCAAGCGTAACCAAGACGCGAACCGCCCCTCATAGCTGCAAGTATTCTTGTTATCGGAACCTCTGTATGATAACCCGGGCCTCCACCTGTAAGAGAAACTATCAGATCATATATCTGCATCGTATTTAATATTGTAAGTATTGTTACAAGGACAAAGACAGGCACCATCAAAGGCACTGTAACACGCCTGAATGTATCCCACGCGCCTGCACCATCAACCTTTGCGGCCTCGTATAATTCACGGGGTATTGATTGGAGTCCTGCCAGGAGTATTATAAAGCCCCATCCAAAGCCCTTCCACATATGTACTATACCGACACATGTAAGAGAGGTGTTAGGATCCGCAAGCCAAGCACGCGATAAATGACCCAGGCCTATATTTGTCAACCAGTAATTTAAAAGTCCGTAATTACCATCATATATCCATTGCCAGATAAGCCCTACCACGATACCGGAAAGTACAGGCGGCAAGAAAAATATCATCCTGTAAGCCTTTGCGCCTTTTATGGCCCTATCACAGGTTAGTGCCAGAAGCAGGGCAAGGCCGTTCTGAAATATCAATGTAAGCAGGGTAATATAAAAAGCATGCCACATAGAATACCACCACTGCGGATTAGCTGTAAATATATCTTTAAAATGCGCGAGTCCTACAAATTGCGCGGATGAAAATGGCACTATGCCATCCCATTGAAACAGAGAATAACGAAAGACATTTACAAAGGGGTACAGGTGAAAGGTACAGAACAATAGCACCGCAGGTAGGACAAATAAATAATTTGTAAATATCTTTTTCGCTTTTCTATGTTCCATATTATTCCTAAAACTTCTTAAAGAACGGTTCTCAAGCATGAGTATCTGTGTTTGAGAACCGTTCTTCATATATTGATAAAACCGGGGAATATTATTTTTGCGCCTTGCCCATCTCTCTTATCTTGACAGCCTGGACATCTAAAGCGACTTCTTCGGGTGTCTTTTCGCCTATTACAATAGACTGTATACCCTTGTCTCGTGCCTCTATAACCTTGGGAAACTCTGAGACATTAAGATTGTTCGGATGGGTAACACTGTCCATATCATCGACAAACCGCACTAATACAGGAGATATCTCACCAAGGCTCTCTTTATTAGCAGGTAGGTTGCGTGTCTTATTCGCTAGATATGCCTGCTGGTCTTTAGCAGTAAACCATTTTAAGAACTCAACAACCTTGTCTCTATTTTTACTCCTAGCATTAACCATAAGGCTGGCACCCGCTCCGCCCCATATCTTCATAGGGTATTTATTTGAATACGCAGGTGGCAGCATTACGCCATAATTGAGATCCGGATTCATTCCATAATATACATTTACGCACCATGAACCATTAAATGCCAGTGCGGCGCGTTGATTTGCGAACATCTGTTCCGCGTGCTTATTGACCATGGTAACGATACCATTGGCAAGCAGATTATTGTCTCTCATATCTTTAAAAACAGTAAAGACATCTATCCAGTCCTGGTCCGCATACGAGACCTTTCCCTTGATAGTGTCGATAAACTTCTTCTCGCCCATTATATTATAAGCGTAGTTGGACGCAAGACAGTCTATCATCCAGATCTCTCCCCATCCGCTTACCATGCCTTGTATGCCTGCAGCGTGAAGCTTGTTTCCGGTATCTAAAAATTCTGCCCAGTTTCTAGGTGGGTTTTCAGGATCAAGGCCTGCCTTCTTAAACAGGTCCTTGTTATATATCATCTGTATATTCATTACATCCAAAGGCGCTGCGTAGATACCTGGTACAACCTCAAATTCATTGCCCAGCATAAACCTGTTAACATTCAGCGCCTTTGCGTAAAATGCCTTTTTCCATCTACCATTATCCATATCCATATATGGGTCGAGATTAAGAACATGGCCTGCCTTTATAAACGATGATATAACTCTCTTATCCGCTAGTATGCCAAAAACATCAGGGAGCATTTGCGTCTGCGCAGCGCCTTTTATCTTCTCACTATAAGCGTCTGTTGGCGCGTATAACTCAAACTGAACATCCGTTCCTGTAAGCGCTTTATATTTCTCAGCGAGTTCATTAAAGGTCTCTTCTCTATCCGTCATCCAGTGCCAGACGGTTATCTTATCCGATGCAACCTTGTCAGTACCATTTCCAGGTGCACAACCAGTAACACTTGCCAGAACCAAGAACATTGCTAACGACAAAAACCTTATCATCATTACTCCTTTTAATATTATTAATCGAAAACTGATCACCAGATACCGAAGACCGCGATCATCTCCAGTCGCAAGCAGTAACCTTATCTTCTTGTTCCCAAAGCTCCTTCAAATCGTAATAAGCCTTTTTAGGAACCCTCTTACTGATCCCATTCTCTTTTTCAGTCTTTAAAGTTACAATCCCAAACCATTCTTCATTCATATTAGGATTGCCCTCAGTATCAAAATAATATGACCCATTAGTCCATCCTGCCTGGGTATTTTGGGTACTCCAGTCACCGATATTATCCTGCTCATGTTTCCACCACTCATCGTTCCACTCAAATATGCAACCACCTAAAGAGTTTCCTTCACCCTTACCTGTGTATGAGTTATACTCTATTTCATTCCATAGGGTCTTTAAAAAGAATGACTGGTTCTCTTCATCAGGCTCCTGTTTCAGCGCGTTGTAAGAGTCACAACCAAACTCGATAATAATAGCGGGTTTTCCATATCTATCTTTGAGCTGGCGAAACATATTGCCAAAAGACTTACCTCTGTAGATTATGATACCTACAAAATCAAAGTCAGGACAATATTCTTTTGCGACCTCTATACTGCCAAGCTCGCCGTTGCCAAAACCTACAGGCCTTGAAGGATCTATCTTCTTCACTATCTGCGCAAGCTCATTTAAGAATGTGTAATATATCTTGGCCTTAGCCAATTTTCTATCGCGCGGGTTATCAATAGAGTCAAGCTCTGAGGTAGACCATGGATTTACGCTTCCGTCAAATGAATAGTTCGCCTCATTGCCTAAGACCCATGCCAATACTCCGGGCTCATTCCTGTAGGCCTTTACCATCTGGTATACCTGCCTTTTTATCTGCTGCTGAAAGGCAGGATCCGCATAATTCGCATGCGGAAAATCCCAAAAACCTAAACCATGGCCCATGATCGAGTATATTCCATAATTATCATAAAAATCTGATATTACCTTCTTTACCTGTGATGGCTTGTCACCGGGCTCATAGAATCTGACCGCGTTTACCCCTGCGTCTTTCATGAGTTTCCCGTCTGTCATCCAGGGCTTTGCGGCATCTCCCCACCAGTTATAGACAGAGCCCTCTCCTACCGGTATAGGGCTATAACACATCCCTTTTACGATTAAAGACCTACCGTTAGCAAGTAATACATAGTCACCTTTTGAATTCTTATGTATATACGTACCGGGCTTGCTGGAAAATTTAAGAAGTAATGTTGCTCCGACTCCCAGAAGCAGGATCAGCAGGAGAAGCAGCAGGGCTATAAGGAGCTTTCTGTTCTTTGTTGCCTTTTTTGGCTTTGTCTTAATCTTTTTAGCAGTCATTATATTGCCTCGGATAGATAGGAAGAGCGCCTTTTTTATTGAGTAAAAAAGGCGCTATTTCCTATTCTTCTATTTTTATTCGTACTTTAAATCATCAAGATAGATAATAAACCCATCAGGGTTATCATCCGCATTAGCTGATAAACAGAAACCGCCTATTATATGGGATAAATCCTTACCCTGCAGATTTATCTTATACTCTTTCCAATCTTGAGTAAGCATGGCAGGACCTATGCCAGCAGAATCAGAATCTGAAAACTCGCCTGTAATGCCACCCATCTTAAACTCTGATATTATCTCACCACCCTTATCGCCACGGGCCCAAAATACAAGCTCTCTAGCGCCGGTAAGATCAAAACCTGCCTTTTTAGAGCCCCAATTATTCGCTGGGTTCTGCCAGTATATGCCCATCCAACCGGCTCCCTGTGAACGGCGTGGTAGATACTCTATCTTTACACAGGTAGTGCCGCTATGCGCGTCTTCCATGTAACGGTCATTTACCTTTATATCACCAAAATCACCCATCCAACCTGAAGGGATATAATGGTTACCCGGAGACGACTTATCGGTATAGATATTAAATACCTTAAAATCTTTTCCCGCTGCCGTGTTCTGGGACTCAAACTCCTCAATTACGATCTCTTCCTGTTTGGCGCACCCGGATAATACAAGTGATGCTGCGATCATCGCGAACGCGCTAAGCAATAACATCTTTCTCATACTCTCATCCTCCTTTTGAAGATTTTAATCGTTATAATCTATGTGAAAAATCACTCCTGAAAATAATGAATGGTAATTAGTTTAACAAAATATATTCTTTACGTCAAGCTAAAATCCTGCTATTTCCGCTTTTATCTTCTTGCCCTCCTTTCTTCACAAAATACCTTCTAAAACTCCTGTTTTATCAACCACATAGCTGCCAAATAACGCTATGCTGCAATATGTATAGCGGAATTTACAGTCTGCGTATTGTTTATATTAGATATATTAAGTATAGCAGCAGGGGCAACTTGGTCCGTGTCAAAAAGGCCCATCTGACGCATAGACTGGAAAGAAGTATTATCTAGCATTCTTAAGATGTCCCGCATAGATACCCTATCTGCCTCTTCATAAAAATTTGGGCAATCGCATTTTTTACGCGGATTTAAAAATGACAGGGCCTTTGGGCCCATCTCAGAATCTTTCATTAATAACCAGGCAGGTATCTCACCCACAGAGGTATCTCGCAGGTTCTCTTCACCTAAAAACAATTTAGGGTGGTTACGATCGATATGCTTCCAGATTATGCCTCTTATTACATAATAATTACTCGGCCCTCTTTTTCTTCCTACGATCTTCTTTACAGAAAGCCATGTTCTATTGCCCATGTCGCCTTTTATCCCCAACTCGTTGAATAGATCTGAAAAAAGTTTTTTAAGCTTGTCCTGGCCTGAATTATGACACAGCTTTTTTATTAATTGCGTAGCTGAAAGTCTAATAAGGTAGTCCCAGTATAGGCCTCTCTCTCTTTCCGTATCAATGTGTTTATACTCAAAGATCCCAGCACTCGTATGTTGCCACTTATGGTATGTTAGACTGTAAATCTTGCCGCGTTTTCCTAATACGCTATTCCAATCATCATTTAAACCGATATAAAGGTAAGCGAATCTAATCCGGCCCTGCTTATCATATATCTTTACCCGCAAAAAAATACAATCATTATCAAGCTGGTAATCTATGTCCTTAGCATAAGGCATGAACGGCCTTAGCGATACAGGTGTATTTTTATTAAAATCTGTCAAAGGCTTAAATCGCGATATCTCTCTTATATCTTGCAATTCAAGTGATTGCTTGTATATTGACTTCAACCACGCCCTTAACACAGTGGAAGTCGTCTCATAATTAATACTGCCGTCTCTATTTTTACTGGCTATCCTTCTAACCGCTTCACGCGTATTCAAAAAATATGTCTTATGCTCTTCACTCTCTACAAGCCTGAATATATCTTCAGTAAAAGCAAATGGGTCATTTAGTGACGTATTTTCCATAATCTTCTCATAGCACTCAAGCAGGCCTCTTACAGGATCTCCTACGGAACGACAATACTCTAGCATCCTTTCTGCCCGATCTCGATCTTCAGGCAAGGGACTATTACTCAACTGCATAAACCCCGCAATATCTACTGTAATCAAAGTAAAGAGCTCTCTTAACCCAGGGGACTCCTTAAATCGCTTACCGATAACATCCATATCAGGCAATTTACGGTCACTGAGTTCATGCTCAACTTTAAAATATAAAAAATCATCGTTCTTAAAGCAACGACGATCCAATTTAATAGTATTACTCGCTCTATGATAAGTAGCTGCCTTATAAGCAGGATAAACTATTTCCACCATAACATCAAAATCTTCTTTATTAAACTTCTTCTCTTTTAACAATCTCTTTTTTACTCTCTTCAACTGTGCGTTGAATATTACCGCCTCATTACTTGTGAATTTATCAGATTTACTGATTAAATCCGCGTATTTACCAGATGCCAATGTAGCTGGGTTCTTTTCCCAATAGTCAAAAACAAACCCGCCTTCTGCCAGATCTTGAGTCTCATCCCTTGAAAGCCTTCCCTTCTCCTCGATATTCCTATGCACGGCAGCTATCTTATCTGCTAGTAATTCAATAGTACCTCCTGAAGAGCTCCTAGGAGTTGCTAACACACTATATAACTCTATTAGTACGTCCAGTTGCATACCTCTTTCCCCACCTGCATCAGATAAAATATCGATTGTTACATTTTCACCAAACTCTATTCTAACCTTATTTCCAAGATTCCCTAGCATCTGCGTAAATTCGCTAGATAAAAAAGCTCTTTTGGGTAATTGAAGTTTTACACTAAATTGTTTTATTGCATCATTTGCCCCACTGCCTCTTCTCAATTCAAGCAGATTATTAAACTGCGTCTCGATAGCCAATTTTGTCTCTAGATCAAGCTTGCCATTACCGATTGAGGGGGATTTAGTATCAGGCCCTTCTCTAAGTACAAGTGTTTTTAAATCTATATCTGATATATTTTCCGGCTCTTCCAATACTGACTCTATCCCATAATATCTTAGAACATCATAAAGATTATAGCCTGTCAATGCCGTAAAATAGTCCTCTATGCTCTTTTTATCAGGGGCTACTTTAGCATCATAATATATCTTGCTTTTTAATGCATCAGTGCCTGACGGCCTGAAATCAAACTCTGTAACCATTGGGATTTTGTTGTCTTTACCTTTAAATACCAAGGGGGCTCCTTCTGGCCTTGTCCTTCCGCCAGAAAGTTTTTCCTCAGCCAATGTTATCTCATCAAGCGCCTGCCATGTGTCGATATATTTAGGCATAACAGCTGTAAATATTTCAATAGCTTTCTCTTTAGTTATATTATTATACTTAACAGCGCTAGCAACAGAAAAGAAGAAATTATTAAAATTATTCTTGTTCAACAAGGCGTCTGCCAATGCCTTCTTTTTATCTTCAAATGGCATCTTGGCAATTACGCCTTGATCACCATGAAGAATATCCAACCTAACATCTATCTTTGATCTTAAACCGAATTTTTTAAAGGCGTAATCATTGAACTTAAGTAATGAATAATTTTCTGGATTTTCTAAAAATAATCTTGATGAATGGATAAGCTCTGAAAGCAATGAATCTGCCGCGCTCTTCTCCGGCATAGCAAGAGTACTCTGACCTAACAGATTATAGCTTGGCTTATTCATACCCGCGACACGTCCACCTCTCTCTTCCTGTTTTGAGTGTATACGTATACGCTTACTACGATCAATCGCAATCTCTCTTTCAAACTGATCATAGAATATAATCGCGTCATAGGTTATCTCTTTAATAAAGTCATTCTCTTCTTTTATTTTATCAAATGGTATTTTGTTATCATGCCATTGCTGCACTACACGTTGAATATCATTCAAATTCTTAAAACCTACTCTATGCATAACCCTTATAAGGCCGTCTACTGCATCGGCAAATTCAATCCACGCCCTTGATGAGACATAGGTAATCATATACAATGAATGGAATTGCTCCCATGTGCCTGCCTCAACCATGCGTTCATAATCCGCAATATCAAGATTAAGGAAAACCTTATTTGGCGACGGAGCAATCAATATTTTATTATTATCAAGTTCATAATAATCTATGCCGTACTCTTCTATCAACCGCATAGTCTCTACATCCTTATCCAGCACCTGCTTTAAAACAAATCTATCCGAATCAGGATCCAACTCATATTGCCTTGTTCCCGCAGCATAACCCTTAAGAAAAGACGCATACGGAATAGTATCAGCAACCATCTTCATGGTAGTATCAATACCGAGATGATCAACACTATAAGTGCCATCATCGGATTTTGTCACAATATAACCTACGTTAAAATAAGGGTCTTCATTCTCCATTACCAGGTCAAATACCTTTGGATTTATTCCTAATTCTTTTAACAGCACTCTAAGTGTCTTCCAGGTAGAACCATTGAGACAATTCAGGACTATTCTATGGCCTTCTTTGGTGGCTTTATTTATAAGAGCGATTTCCTCAGAAGTAATATTTAATATAGTTTTATAGAGCTTTACTATAGACTCATATAATAAAGTGTTCTTTATATGATCGTCATACCTACTAGATAGGATTATCTCATACGGGGTCTGGCTTACTCCATAGATCCTACTCTCTATAATATCATCTACTATCTTATGGTATTTTTCATATACATTAGGTAAGAGCTGCGAACCATCCGGAGCCAGGGCCTTCCTTCCAAATATATAGTTCGAGCTGTGGCTTGGCGTGTTGTTTGTCGCGCCTGATGCTCCTAAGATATACGTTAAGAATGAAAACATATATATTGGAACGCTGTCAGAATACTTCTCCGCTGTAAGAACAGTAATCCCATTCTCCGCTAAGATACGCGCCTCCATATCAATAAACTTAGCACTGTGCGCTCTTACTTCACCTCCAACAAGCTTTACTATATTCTGCTTCAGGAAAGCCACTATATCTTCAAGCTCCATGCCATATATCTGCTCAATAACAACCAGATCTTCAGCAGATATGTCTTTTCGTAGTTTTTGAATAAAATTATTAAATTCTTTCGTACCCTTATTTGGAAGGTGTGCTGTAAGCTCCTTATGAACATCTCGTAGGAATTCCGCTTCTGCCTGTACAAGTATTGCTATAAAAGCCTCGTTGTACATATTATCCGGGTTTTCAGAATGCAGGGGATCGTAAAAATCCCTCACCCCTGCTGTTGAATTATCTGATTTATCATAAAATTCCTTGAAATGTCCTGTGGGCTTTTTAGTGGCTTTATCTCTAGGGGTAATATTGAAATCTCTTGCCATCTCCGGTGTAAAAATAATTCTCTGCCTGCCTGGGTTTTGCGGATCAAAGACAGACTTAAGACCTGGGTACTGCTTCTTGACTCTCTGCCAAGTTTTTTCATACCCTAACAAAAATGCCTTTTTAAGCCCTGACTGATTATCCTGAACCTTTCGCCAATTGCCTGATTCTTGCGCATCGTATATATTCTTTAGCTCATACTGAGTTAAGCCGGATGAGGCAGATTTATGCGAAATTGCAGATGATCTCTTAATATCCGCACTTTCTATAGTATCGGATAATTTTGAAAGGGCCTTTATCATACCCTCTCTTGTCTGAGCATTATTGGTCAAGGCTTTTGAGCGCAATGTAGAAGTATCTGCATTAAAAGAATAAGCAGAATTGCTTACAAGAAAACTTAATGCCACTAAACAAACTGTTGTTTTTCTAGAAATATTTCTCATATTCCTCTTATCATTTAAAAGTGCGCAAGGCATAAGGCACAAAAGACAAGACGAAGAATCTAAACACCTAGATCCTTCATTTCATTCAGGATGACAAGCGTCTGTCATTCTAAGCCGAAGGCGAAGAATCCAGTTCCTAGATCCTTCATTTCACCCCGAACCAAATTTTTGTGTTTGGTTCGGGGTTTCATTCAGGATGACAGGAGCGTGTTATTCGTCGCCTTTGGCTCCTCAGGATTAAATTCAGCTATGCAACTTACATCATTTGCATTCTGTAAGTTGTGGCTTCATTTAAATTATGCCCAAATCTCTGCAGCCATATTATACAAGGCTTCACGCTCTGTATCGTCAAGTAATGATTCAGGAGCAATCAATATACTTATAATATAATCCGCGGGATTGTTCATAAAATCTTCAATTGTACCAGGCAATGTATTGCCTGTGACGCTCTTCCATATGGCAAGGAACGCGCTTCTATATGGGCCCGCTTCCTGTGAACTTATATCTAACTCATTTAATATAAGCTTTATTTTCGTAAGTATTGCGAGTTGTGAAACTGGTACATGTTGTGAATTACCTATATCGCTTATTACAAACGTGTTATTTGCGCCTATCGCATTATTTATTTTAGATACCATATCTTTTTTATTCTCAGTAAGCAATACAGCGATATTCTTAGCTGGAACTGCTATCTCGGCTCCCTGATGTTCAAAAAGCATCTTGCCGCTTTTTATATCCTCAATTACTTTGAGCGGTTTGTCACTGGCAATTGTTATAACACCTATATTCTCTTGAACTTTGACAACCTCATTACCTCGTGCAATTAAAACCTTTTTTGATACAGCTGCTGTTTCAGGTAATATCATCACACGCAGTGTCTCATTCTCGGCTAATCTGCCATCATTCGCATACATGATAGCTTCTATATTCCTTATATACTGCTCTGCTTGATAGAATGCCTTTTCCATATCTTTTAATGCCGCTTTATCATCCGGGGATATAGCTAAATCAGGATCAGCTAATATCTGCATAATATCATTATCAAGCTTTTTACGTATTTCTTTTCGTATACCTTTAAAAAGTTTTTTAGCTTCAGAAGCAGCTGCAATATCTAATGTACTATCAAATTCAGCAATAGCTTTATCAAACCTCTCTCTAATCACATCGCTTTCCTTGACATTCCTATGCACGGCAGATATCTTCTCTGCTCGTGACTGAAGGATAGTGCCTCCTGAAGAAGATTTAAGACCATCTATACACGCAATAAGACTGTCTCTCCTTGAAATAATAGTTTCGATCATAAATTGCTGGACATCGCCTTTATAGGGTTTCTTCAAAATATTATTTAACATTGCAAGGCTGTCTTTTTTCAGTTTAAGTGCCTTGCGATTCCAAAACCCCTTAGAAGGATCCTTAATTGTAAATTTCCAAGGATTAGTTGCATCTTCTAAGCGAGCTCCAGCTTCAACTCCGGTCTCGAAAAGTTCTGCTTCTAACTGCGGTATCCATTTATCCTCTATGACTCCTTTGCCTGTTATAGCATTAGGCAAATGGGCTTCTTTAACTATGGCCACTATTTGTTCATTGGTAATGGCCTCAATAGATTTTGCCAATACAGATATAAGTTCACCCCCTACTTGATAATCTTCAATAACAGACCAGTACGCCTCATTAACAACGCCACCTTTTATATTTGAAATTACAATATCGTCAAGAATTTTTGGAATGGGCATGCTTTGATCCATCGTCCTTGCACGGGTACCTACAATAGCATTGACAATTTCTTTTTCACTTACAGAATTCGGAAAATCCATAAAACTTCCTGATGCTCTAGATAATCCGCTAGCTCCGAAATCAACAAAAAATCTATCTGAAACTATGGGAGCCTCATTGGTATTCCAGCTCACTAGCTTAAATAACATATTACTCGGATGCCTGTCTTCTGACTGGATAAGAATATCAAATAACAAACCTGCTTGCAAAAGCGGGTCATTATGATATTTCCTAGGTAAACTAGTACCTCCATCCACATAATCATCTAAAAAATTAATAGCTAAACGTAGACCTTTATTATGCGAATCATCCATTTTCACTAAAGAGACATAAGATGTGGGCAATCCGGCTAATTGAAATATTCTCGTTCCTATGAAATCCATGCTTAGAGTATATTCATTGCCCCCTTTGAGTAAAACCTTATCCCCACTTTTTTTGTCTAAATAGAGATCTATAGGGTTAGAGTGTACTGTTCCTATTTCCCAGAAAGGCCTTATGTACTGAAGGTCTTCTGCTTTGTAATTATATTGCTGTGCGCCGTCTTTAGCTCTTTCGGGTTTTATCTGATTAGTGCTACGCGCTGTGCGTTGTTTGCCTTGCCAGATAAAATTTGTTGACTCTGTTGAGTTGTAATTTAACAATTTCGATATAGACCAACCTGTATCTTTTTCTAAGTCATCAACAGCGTTAATATCTGATGGATCCTGAATTAACTGTTGTATTACAATACAGGGATTCTCTATCTTCATCCTTTCTATAAGCTCGTTTGTATAGGTTTTTTGGCGATAAGTTCTTCCACTGTCCTGCAATGTGTACGTATCTGATATAGGTAGATTATCTATAGACTGAGCTGCTATATTACTCAATTCAAACTCATCTTTAAGAATAATCTTTAACAAAAACGCACGTACACGCTTCTGCAATTGTACATTTTTTTCAATACTGTTAAAATTTATCTTGCCCCATAAAGTTATAAGAGCTCTTGCAACCTTACTTGTTGCTGACTTTGATACTTCCGCTTCAGACAATTCAAAAATAAATTCTATATCAGTTTCATCTAAATCAAAATCTCTACCTACAGCTTGCAATGCTTTTACATAAGATTCTATTATAAGGGGGTCGTGCTCTAGCTTCAATCCCTCAATAAGCGGTAATAGGGCATTTTCGAGTGTTCTATCTTCAAGCATAAAAACAACAATATGTTTAAGAGGGGCAGGCTGTTTAACATCGAGCCATGAAATAAGTTCATCAACCAGTGCATCATTATATTCTACACTTCCTACGTTCATGGCAGGCCTAATAGCTTCCACTAACAGATTATGCAGCCAAAACTGCTTGGGTATGCCGTTTTCATCAACTTCCATGAAGACCTCTTTTGCCATTTCCAATGCAGGGCGCCATATCTTTTTACCACGCTCTTCTTGCCACAATTCCCAATGCGGCCAAGCAATATACATCTCTGTTAAAATATCCTTTCCGTTTTTCCAGATTTCAAGTGCATTAGGATAAGTTAAAAGTTCATGCTTTCTAGCAACTATTCGGACTGCTTTATACAATGCCTCACGTCGTTTAGGTTCAGGATTATTAGGATTCATATATACATGGTGAACTTCCTGCCAGTATTCTTTTATCTGGTCTGGAAGTTCTCCGGTTTTTAAATCTGACGGCCTTGGACTAAATTTATCTACCTGCCATACTGGTGATATATGATAAAGATGAAGAACATGCCTTAAACTAAGCTTATATTTGTATGCTATCTTACCAATAGCCTCCAGCACAACATCTGTTGATATATCTGAACCCCATGCAATCTTGATCTTGTTAAATTCATCAATAGCTTGCTTAGACACTCCATCCTGATTACCTACAACTGCTATGGCAGCAGGAAGGTTCTTTAATTCTTTAAAGTCGTGTATGAGTGTACCATCTCCGGATGTGTAATCCTTATCAGTAGGAAGTATTCTATTATCTATGAGGAAGTCATTTCTTCTCATTACAGCAGCTGTCTTTGAACCTTTAAGTATAGTCTGGTCGCCTGTGGGTATCTCAGGGGAGTAGTAACCTGGCATCTTTTTACCAGCCTCTTTTACAGTGTCCTTTATAGACATAGGCATAAGATTGTTGCTTTTTTCAAGATTTGCCTGAGCCTGTGCTATGTCAAAGTACTGGTATAATCTATTGTATGGGATATCATCAACATCTGTCTGCTCTTTATACTGCTGTCCAAGCTTTGCTAACGCGTCCTCGACTTTTGGTGTCTTAGTTGCTAAGCCTTCTATCAAGAAGCCTAAGGGGCCTTCTATATCTGTTCTTCCTGATAAGAGGCCGCCCTTCTGACCTGTAAAATTATTTAAGACCTCTACCATGACATTTGCGCCATGGTTTTGATTTAAATCTCTATATACAGCATACATGTCTAAATCAAGGGCACATTCAGGAACCATGGTTATAAGGTCGTTTGATCTATGTATAAGGGTTGTCTTGGCACCTTTTGAGAGTAGATAATCAAAGGCCTTTGCTTCTTGCAAAACAAACTTCTGCTGTACAACATCATATATATAGCTTGAATTGGGTATATTTGCGTTTACTATATTAAATCCATGGTTATAGTTGGTTGACTTGTCACTTAAAACGAATTCGCCATTCTTGAGTTCATAGGCAGGAGCAAAGTCATTCATTACAAAGACTATATTTTCAGGGTTAAGGCCAAAAAAGTTGTTGGACTTAAGGTCTTCCTGGGCATCTACTAATATCTCTGCATTTACACCGAGAGTAAGCTTTAAGCTGGATAAGGCTTTATCTGCATCAAATCCATGTTCTTTTGCCGCAAGGCGTATGCCATCTGTTAATGCCTTTATGTGCCTTGGACCTATTGTGATATGTTGAGCATAATCTGGTACCTGTGGATATTCCTTTGCTATATTTATGAGAATCTTAAGAGTTGAGACATCTGTCTCTATAACTTCATATTCTTTATCAGATTCTGATAACTTAGAAAGCGTATACTCTTTTTCAGCAAGGAGCCTTTCCAGGTTAGACTGCTTAGAATATATCAGTTCTACAAGTGCCCATATATCTGTATTCCATCTGCGGTATTTCCTCAGGACTTCTGGTTTTTTGGAGTCTTCTTCTGTAACAAGGCCATACTTTACTAATGTATTCATCATCCTGCTTGCCGCGCCTGCGGAATAGATATATATATTGAGTTCTCCATCCAATAAAGATTGAATAGTAGATGGCATGTCTGAGTTCTTTATCTCATCTTCCATCCAGAAGAACTTAGATGGCTTTAAAAGGCCTTTGTCTATTAAGGCTTCTAATCTCCTTGCGTTCATCTGATCTGCTGTCAAGTCCTCATCATAGAATGCCTTAAACTGCTCCATCTGGGCTCGGGCTAGACCGGATGGGGAGGCTTTCTCTATAGCTCCAGTAGCTGGTGCTTCATCCTGCTTACTTATAACTGCTATAGCAGCGGGCAGATTCTTTGATTCTTTAGGAAATATTTTTCTTATAGCTTTATATAGAAATGCTATTGTTCCTACAACAACCCCAACGACCACATTAAGCACGCCAATATATAGTGCCATTAATGGATACATAATAAATATTTTTGCTAAAGAAACTTTGGATAATATCTCCTTTTCCTTGTCTCGCTTCAATATCTCTTTGTATATCCTAATAAAACTAGCGGGATCCTTTGTAAATACTAATCTTGCCCATGTCTTCCAGCCAAACTCTGCTGGGGTTGAACCGGTTCGAGACAAAAATGGTGTTGCACTCCAGAAAAATATAGACATTATATAAAATATGGACCATAAAATAGCTGGACTTTGCCATAACCAGATACCTAACGCTCCTATTGCAATAAATACCATAGATGCAAGAAGGGTGTTATATGTTGTTGGAGTAACTTTATAAATTATCTCTTTGGTTTTTCTATCTTTTCCATGAGTTATGCCTGTAAGTATACTGCCAAAATCACCTCCGGCATTTCCTTTACCATCTCTTTTGCCGAATTCAAGAAACCACTCCTTGCCTGTTGAGATAAATTCTGAAGCGCCTTTTAAGCCTTGCCTTGAGCCTGCATAATAAAATGGCACAAAAGTAACAAATTGCATCACTAAAGAAGGATATATCTTAGCAAAATGCAGAATACCTTTTACCCCGCCTTTTTCAATGTATAACTGATAGAGGGTTGCGAGTGTAATTACTTGAGATATGATAATTCCAAAAAGGCCAAATAGGGTAATGGTAGGGAACGCCACAAAACCACTTGCACCTAAAAAAAGTATCGTTGTGAGATATATAGGAATAAGGAAAGTAACAGCTGGTTTCTTAAAATAAAATCCTAATGTAAATACAAGCATCATCTTTGACCACCATGGGAACCGCTTGCTGCGCAATAGCCTATAAATCTGTCTTCCTACAGCCATCTCAAATGCGCCGCTTGTAAATTTCATAAATGGAACTACTGCCTGTATAAAATCTACCTGCCTTGCTTTACCAAACTGTAAATACTCTCTGTGAGCACCTTTGGCATCTTTGAGCCATGCCTTTATAGCAAGCATGAGGTCTTCTGATACATAGTCGGGTGGTATAACACCTCCCTGTTTTAATATTTTTGTAGTAATAATGGCTGCATGGCCATAGAATCCCATAGCTCTGAATCGCCCCAGGACTCTCTGTATAGATGTAACCCATATCCTGTCACCCGTTCCGTACGCCATGCCTTTCCAATTGTACCTTTTGCCAAATATGTTCTCTACAAAATTGACAAATTTTAAACCGGGATCCTGATGGAATTCAGATAAAGCCATGGGTATCTTTATAGCATCTTCAAAGCTTGTCGCAGAATTTGAATCAAAGAAAAGAGACCTCTTTCCTGTAATATGTGGTATAAAGACATTTTGGCTCTCCGGTTTTCCAGCTTTCAGTTTTTCTGCTTTATATATATATGCTCTTTTAACATAATCAGAGTTTTTCCAATTATTATCTGCATATGGACGTTCTATATAACGACTGCTAAAATGAGGCGCTCTCTTAGTATCGTCAATAGAACCAATAAAAACGCTATGAAGTTTTGCATATTCATCAAGGTATTCTTCAAAATCTGTTGCCTCTCGTGGTGATGTTAAGGCTTGATATTTCTTATCAACAAGTCTTTCGATAAACTTTTCATAGTCATCTTCACCCATATCACGCATTCGTATTTTTGTCTTATCTGATCCTTCCTTAAAGCATATCAATGCATATACTTCAAATACCTCTCGTATTCTCATAAGGCCTCGTATATTTTTATAAACTGCCCAGAATCTCATATTTGCCCAATCTTCAATGCAATATCGTAAAGTCCTCTCCTTGCCCTTCCCTGCTGCTTCTAAAGCTGAGCATGTATTAATGCTATTCCGACTTTTAAGCTCTTTAAGGTGCTCTGGAATATCAACCTTGTCTATACCACTTAATACCCTTAAGTCCTCTATATAATCAAACATCTCTTGGTTAGTGATATTACCATTGATATCCATTGCAAATTCATCCTGCATTCTGCTACAGAGCTTCAGCCAGTCATTCTTATATCTCGATATCTGCAATGTAAGCTTAGTAACACCGAGTTCCTTTGTATCATCACCATTTAACTGGTCGAGGGTTGCCTTTTTGCTTCCGCTTCCTGTAATGGTTGCTGTTAGGCTATCCATTGAATCCCAATCGAGAGCATCAGGCATATTCATAATCATAGCATTTACAAAATAGAACAACCTTTCTTTGCCTCTAGGGTTATCAAGTTCAACCCTTTCTCCTTTCATCAACTTTACTTTTTGCGATCCTGTTATGCTATCTTCTTCATAGAGATCTTCCAAAATATGTTTCCAGACAATGTGCCACGCCTCTTCTGCATTTAAGCCGCCTTCCTGAACCATATGTTCTATGAAATATCCCTTTGCTTTGCCAAGTGTTCCATCAGAGGTTGTATAGCCAGGAGCATCTTCCGGTTCTATCCCACCTGTTAATACAGCAAACATCTTCTTGACAGATGTAACTCGGCCTAAACCAAGACGCCTTCCGTAATAGTAACTATATATAGACTGGGCAAAATAGAAAAACGAGAAAGTATCAACAAAGAAAAATAAAACAAATACTGCCCAAAGTGCTCCTATAACCAAGAGACTTCCTACAGGGAATCCTGCTATCATACCTACACTTGCAAGCCAGATCTTTACTGTCGGTACTGTAAGAAATGTAAATACAATTATATTCCAAATTAATTTTGGTATAAATACTGCAGACCAGAACTTTATAGAGCGTGTTCGTTCCTGCTTATCCTGCTGGGTTAATTTTGGCCTCTGCATCTGTCTGTCTCCGTCCTTTTCAGACTGGAATGGTATAGGTTCCTCCTTTAATGAAATAACCTTTAAGGGTCCCCATCGAGGAATACGCCCTGCTGCTATTAACAATAGAGCCTGTAAAGCGGATAAGCCTGCTGGTATAAACAAAATAGTCTGCGCTATACTTACAAAACCAGGGCCTAATAAAGGAGATGACAACAAAAGTGGTATTCCAATCAAGCCTGTTAATGCCAGTGCAACTGATGCACCTGCAAATATACTAACAACAAACCGGATATGGCCCCTTATAAATGATTTCCAACCGCGGTATGTGCGTAATCCAGCCAATTCTACGGGCTTTTTATTTAATAAGATAATAGGCAGCCTGCCAAGTGCAAACACAAGGCCTATTATACCTGACCATAACAGTAGATTAGATGACAGTATTGCGCCTATAATAATAATTCCAGTCATACTAAAAATATGTATGCCGCCAAATAATTTCCTTGTCCAAGCAGGAGATGTAACCGGCCCAACTTCATCAATATAAGTCTTGAAAACAGTTCTATTCTTTTCAGCTATAGCTGTCTTTATTTCTTCTTTCTTCTTATCATAGTTCTTTACAAAATCTTCCTTAGCAAAGTGGTCATCAACGTCATCAAAGGTCATCCTAGAATACTTAGTGACTCCTTTTTTCTCTTTATTATATTCCTCTTTTAATAACGGTGCCCAGAATTTGGTCTCTCTCTCCAGCATCCTAGATATATCCTGCTCTTTGTCGGTAGCTAAAAGTTTCAAGCTTCTGTAAAACAAAAAGAATATCATGTTCGGGGTTGTATTGGAAAAATTATTGGGATAGATATGAACAAAACCTTTATACAGAACATACGCTCTTATATTATTTGAAAGTAAAACCGGGGGGGTAAGGCCTGCATCATCACACCAACTCATAAAGTTTGCAAATTCATCATCTATTATCTGCTGTGGCGTATCTCCCTGTCTTATCAGCTGTTCTGTTTCTTTTGAAATATCTTCAAATGCTAACAACGCTTCGGTAGTTGCTATCTGAGGGAACCCAAATAGTTTGTTATCACTTTCAGATAAAACGTTTCTTAGCTCTTTATGAAAAGCATTGATCACTGGCCTACTTTTATCCGGCGGAGGGCCTCTACGTTTCGGCTTTTTGTAAGGGCTTGGTTCTTTACGCACTAATCTATTTACAATAAAAGGATATATGGCAATTATTACAAGGAATAGAATAGCTATTATCGTAAACTGTGCCAGTGTATCCTTATCTTTTACTTGCCACTCTTGCTCTCTGCTGACCAGTTGTCCATTAACATATTTATAGACATAAACTCTCAGCTTAAGATTTGGTGCCTGGGGATGCTCTTCTAAAACTCTGTGATATTCTATCTGGTTTCCATCTTTATCTTTTTCATAGCGTATACTAAGCCATTTTGCCAACGGTAAACTACTGTTCCATGACCTTGCTTTATCATATACCTTATTATACGGCATAGTTGCATCAAGTGAAAAAACCGGTTGTTGTAGCGGCACATTTAGATTATAGTGGACTGCCTCATATCCAAGTGTTATTATGTCAGAGATATTTTTATCCCTTAGTTCAGGTATATATCTCAGGTTGGCAAGCGAACCGTTTGTCAGCCTAATCAGCTGCCTGTAATAAATACTAATGGCGGATTTTCCTTCCTTATTCAATATCTCCGTTATAAGCAGATCCCCCTCTTTAACCATGTACACATAAGCTATCTCCACCCTATCCTGTTCTTCCGTATCAACTTGTCTTATCTGATACCTCCTTACAAGACCTGCTTCTTCATCTATAGACAGCATTTCAAGCGGCCTAAAACACACACTTTTGTCTGAATTTTCTTCTCTCACGACCCTTATCTTACCTATATAATCTCTATTCTCTATTGCTTTTTTGAAATCATTATATTTTCTATGTATTACTAATCTTCCCGGTAATATACCGTAAGGATTTGTTGATTCTATTTTTATTGGATTGCCTTGCTTTGTTTTCTTACCTGTGTCAACAATCCTGGTTACCCCATCAAGCCACCATTTGTTGATGGTTATATCCTGCCAATCTTTAGCATCGCTAAGCAGACTGTCAAAACCCTTCCAAACGGTATCGCGTGGTGATATTCGCATAATATCTCTACCTAGCGGGTCATTCGGCATCATAACCATAAGAGTCGGATTCTCCTGTTCAAGCGTAGACCGCTGGTATATTACCCCCTGTTCTGTTGTTATTCCAATCCAGGGCACTTCTTTAACAATATCTATAAATATAGGTGCTTCTTTACTATATATTGGCATATCTGTTTCTTTGTCTATCTCTATTCCGAGTTGTTCAGCCATTTTCTTTATAGCAACCTTTATGCCATCGTATTCTTTTACATTATACATGCTCAGATATGTATTGATAATAGATGAGAGCTGAATATCTCTATATGCATCCTTATCCCATATAGGCTTACCTTTTAAATCAACTGTAGTATATTCAAATAATATATTTTTAACCTTATCCATCTTATAGCTGTGCACAGGGCGAGGCCTGCCGGTCTCCTTTTCCTTGAACCATCTATCTGTAAAGATAACTGAAGGATCTACCTCTGTTATAAAGCTCCGCCCAAGTATATCGCCTAGTTTATAATAATCAACTGAGATCGTTGATGTTGCGGTAATATTTTTAGGGAAATCTTCCTTAACTACCGGCGGCATAAGATTGGTTATCTCTGTAAATGGTTGGGTATTCTCTTGATGGTAAGTAAACTTCTCAGCGCGCCTTAATAATGTATCTGAAGTAAGATCATATTTAGGGTTCCTAGTCTTTGCAGTAATCTTTAAAAATTTTGTAAAAAGTCCACTTATAGGCACTATTTCTTTTATAGGTTTTGCTTCATCAAAAAATACATCCCATAACATATGATAATCACCATCTTTATGAACAATTAATAATCTTTCAGACTGGGCATCCTTACTTCTGCTGTTTTCCGCATAACGTTTTATAGCAACTCTGTACTTATAATTTAAAGTAATACCTTTCGTAAATTCTCTTTCTATCCATATCCTGCCAAGTGAGTCTGCCTCTTTTGACGCATTTGTATTAGTAAACTTATCTTTATTTGCAAGAACAATCTTCTCGAGAGATTCTATTTTTCTCAATAAGGCAGTAGTAGGCTTAGTATCTTTTCTATCAATTGGCTTGAAAATTACTTTAATTTCAGGTATTAATTCTTCGTCAAGTACTCTATCTGTGGAATCAAAATCATATATACGCACCCAATAATGACGTTCGTCTTCCGGTAAGAGCTCCTTGATCTTATCCGGCACTTTATCAGCAACCGAAAGCCCTGAAATTCTTCTTATGCTTACAACATTATATTTTATATCAGCACTATGCATAGTAGATACTAACTCACCTGGGTTAGGACTGGTGTTAGTGACAATTTCAATAAAATACTTTTCTCTGTTTTTCCACAACCTGCAAGCAACCTTTTTTTCATCTATCACAGCTGTAGCGGATGTCTCTATAGGCACCATATCAGGTTTATTATTATTAAAAGAGCCTTTGTAGTGCTCTGCCATAGGTATCTTTTTCCCATTTACTTCTAAAAATTTGCCGGAGAATAAGCTATATCCTGTATTTATCGGTTTCCCGCTATCGTCAAGTTTAAGTTTATATACGTTGCCTTTTAGCTCTAAGGCATATATCTTTACCATAAGATCACCTTTTGACTTCAAGGTTTTCTCATCCTCCCTAATAACAAAATGAAGTTTTTTATCTACAACCTCAAAATCTAGCTGGTTACCATTAATAAAGGCAAGCGTATCTATCCTATCCTTTTCTGTTAAAGTATTAATATCAAGCAATATATGATCTATGCCATTAATGTCTTTGGTTTTTTCTGATCTTGGGCTTGGCTTACCTAAATAGACATTTAAAATACTGGCCTTCCCTTCGCCTCCTTCATAGCGCTTACCTGTTGCAGCTGCAAAAGAGGTAATCTCCAGATTTTGAATCTTTGCCCAATCCTGACCATCTTTAATCTCACAACTAACACCAGCGAGAAGACTTTTAGGGAGCCCGTCTTTGCCAAAAGACGCTGGTAATGAAAGTGAGGCTTGCGCGTATTTTAGGCTTCCGTTATCTTGTTGTTCCATGGTATACTTTATCGCAGGCCATCCCTTTGCGTCATATATTATATGCTCAATATCAAAAATATACGGAAATCGATCATCAAGCTTTACCTCTTTATACATTGAGGCATTTTTCAAATTAAGAGTGAAACCGTTTTGTGAAAAAGAAAAGTTCTTAAGGTCATTGATTGTGAGATCATCTAGATGTTTTAGATTCCCGTCTTTACCTAGCATATATGCGTATTTTATTAAACCATTCCTTCTCAGCTCTCTTAAGTCTTGTGAATTACTCACATCCATATTCCATAACGCCTCAAGCGCTTCTAAATCTTTCTTTAAATCCCCCATCTGCTCATACTTAAACACACGGCTTTTGACCGCAATGCCCAGATATTGTAATATACCCTTATAATAAGGAAGTTCTATGGTTTCGGGTACAAATATTCCACCTTTAATCTTTCCATTTATCCTGGCCCTTGACCTACCTTCTTCTCCTTCGAGTTCTATATACGCTTGACCTGTATTCTTGTTAACATATAGGTAAAACAGTTTCCCATCTATTAAGTCATCATGGGTAAGAGCTACGGCAGGCATTATTCTTCCGAAAGTATTAACAGGTATAGCTTTAATATAAGATTTCTCTTGATCTGTCCTTTTGGTATATTCAGATAGCTTTTTATAATATAGCTCATCGTTATCTCCTTTGCCAAGTTTAAGCTCATAAGTGTTTTTCGCTGTTATCTTGCCAAGAGATCCCAAAATGCCTTCATAACTAAATACCTGTATAGAGACGGGCACAAATTTACCTTCCTCTACTACCCCCTCTATTCTTGCTTTTGTCTCTCCTATTGGATTTATAAGTTCCTGCCATGTATTACCGGTTCTTTCATTTACAAATTCCATCAAAGAATATCCATCTATATATTCTATAAACGTTCCTTTTGTTTTATATGGTATATCACTACCCGATACTTGAATTACCCTTTTGCTGCCATCGGGAGACCAATCATCATTATAATCATACTTAGTTATTAATTTCACGTTACCTTCATCATATTCATGCATAACCTCTATGACTATGCCCAGTATATTATGTATCTCCGTCCATTGCTTTCCTGTAATCTGATCTGTCATTTCGAGTTTAGTATCACCTGTTTCTGTATATCCATCTACCTTTCCATTTTGTCTGGGATAATTGTTTACATGCGCTACCCTGTGCTCTTCTTCAAGCTGCCCCACAGCATTTTTGAATCGGTATTTCACCTCCGTTATTATCTCATCTCCTGATTCTGTACGAGCCTTAACCTTAACAAGATATTGATCTGAAAAATATTGTGTCTCTCTCGCCATATCCGGTATATTCATACTCCTTAAATCTATTTTTTTACCTTGCAACAGCCTCATTAATATTTCATTAACCTGCGTTCTATTTAGGCCTGCTCTTTTTATGCCTACAATATCTACCTCTGCGATACCGTCTTTACCAATTGCGTATAAAGCACCTATGCTTTTGATCTCACCATCATATTCAATAGTACCGTCTTTTGATATAGTAAAGTATTCATTACCTTTTATTAATCCTGTTTTTTCATCAATAGTGTAATGTGGCACACCAGTTCGTTCTATTCTCGAGATCTCCAGACCGGTATCTTGATTGTGAATAGCGCTTGTTGTAACCTTGTTTATAGTAGAATGTATTAATCTTTCGTTACTGTATACCTCATGCTTAATCAGGCGCTTAAGCTGATTTGGCAGGCCAAAATCTGCAGGTATAGGTACACCTTGCCTGAGCATGTCATGAATTTTTTCTGTAAACCCAGGATGCAGGCTTTCTATTATTCTTGGATTAATCATAGCTACATAGACATTCCCTTTTTTATCAAAGCCTATTGCTGTACCCATACCTGTTATATTTCCGTTGTCATCTGTCTCTAACCTACCCGTTTCTCTACCATTTTTATAAAACGGGTTAGTATTTGATATACCTGCGTCTGACTCTTCTATCTGCTCAACAAGTGTTTCATAGTTGTATGTGCGCCATGTTACAACATCTGCATCACGAACAAGGTCATCTAAAATCACCATCCCTGCTAACTGCTTTATAGGTATTCTCTTGCCCTGTCTTATTTTTTTAGCAAGATCTTTTATCTCTTTTTCTGTCATATTTGCCTTTGCAGGATCTATTGCAAGCGTAATGGCATTGCCATTTTCGTCCTTACCTGCATATATACCAAACTCTGCTATGGCCCCATTCTTGCTAAAAACAATCCTTCCTGTTTCCTTGCCGGTGTTTTCATCATAATAAATAATGATATCAAATATGCCTGTCTTGTTCGTAACAGACATCTTTCTTAAAAATTCTTTATTATAATACTTTTTTGTTGTTAAATACGGCTCTAATTCTTTCGGTATTTCCCGGATTATCTCATCGTTTTCATCAATTATAGCAAATTTTGACTTCTCAAGCTCATCGGGATTATCCTTAAGTTTAGCTTGAAGTTGTTCTGCAAATACCTCAGAGGCGGATTTACCACCTATCATTATCTTATCCCAGCCTGCCTTATCAGGATAAAATACATCAGTTACAGCAAGTTCATATACCTTACTTTCGTATTCTTCGCCAAGCTTCTTTTTTGCCTGCTCAAGAGATAATATATCATGTGTTATTTTATCTTCATAAACATAACCCCTTACTATGCTTATCTCTAATATATCCTCTTCTACATTTCTTTTTACTCTAAAGGCAGGCTTTGTGCCATTGTAATAAATCGTTTCATGTGCCTTGCCTGCCGCGGATCTTATCTTTAGTTTTACAAGATTGCCTCTGTCATAGTATCTTGTTGAAACGAATTCTGCATTATCAAGATTTGGATCAATATCCTCTAATGCAATCCTATCTTTTGCTTTGGTAATCTTTTCTACGGTATCATTAATAGCATCTTCATCCCATTCAGACATGGACACATCTATTGTCAATACCTCTGATAGATAACGTCCTGTCTCCTTATCGGGAGCATAACCCCTGAATATGCCTATCCTTGATATATCGCCATTAGCGTTTGTCTCAACTGTCCCTATCTCCTTGCTATTTTCATTGCGATATACATGGGAAATCGTCTTACCCGCGACAGTTATATCAGTCTGCATCTGTAGCAGACCCTGCGAATCGTATTTCTTTATACTGCCCCACTGATCTATAACGGTTGTAACAATACCCTTACTAGGTAAGCCTTCTATATCATAAAGCTTAAGCTCTTTTTGTGGAACCATATCTTCTGTGCCACCAAATTCAACTACTTCTAAAGGTATCTTCAAGAGCATATCCCTATAAGTGTAAACAAGTTCTGTCCCATCACTATTTTTTTGATCCAAAACAACGCCTGTGCCAAGGCCATATACTTCAGTCCTTGAGCCTTTCATAATATCTTCGCCATCCTGCTGCGCAAAAATATCCACCTGCATAATAAATGTGCCTCTTTTATCATCAATATCTCTTATTATAAACTTCTCTTTTAAGTTTCCGTTCCTGTCTCTGACCTCTCCTCCTTTAGGCAGGACCGATCTTATGAAGCCAAAGCTTGGGGTGCGTTCATCGCGTGGCACATCATAATAATCATGATAATCTTTTGAATAGTCAATTATAACGTTAGGAGTCTCTACTCTAATCGGGGCACCTGTTCGGACATCATAAATATTTTCTTCAATCCAAAGTGGCTTTTTGGATAGGTAATCCGGTATCTGCTCTTTATAAGCATAAATTCGTTCTTTCACTTTTACTGAACCTTTAAAACCCTCTTGTCTATCACTATAGCCGAGCACATCTGATATCCTATAGACTCTTCTTTCTCCGCTTATTACCTGTTCCATTACCTGCCATGTGGCATATTCTGTTGCAGAGGTCTCGTTCCTCTTTACTAGTGTTACTGTAATATCAGCCAAATCCTGATTATCAGGACCTATCTCTATGCCGGTATAATCCCCACTATAGTATTCTAGAAGAAGCAGGCCATCCCTTAGCTTATAGCCAAAACCTGAATTTGGATCTATATGGGGCCTATAGCCTATCTGCTTACAAACATCAGGCCATATATGTTGCCATGCCTTCATTACCCTGATAAACGCGTTATAATCAGTAAAACCCTTGTCTAAGCCCTGACCTATCATAGTTGCTTGTCGCATAATCCAGTCCCGCATCTCTTCACTATTCATATTAGAATATTCTGTTAAGAATTTTAATAAAACCGGATCCGCGGCTAAAGCATCCCATAATCGAGCGACTTTTCTTAAAAACTTCATAGTCTCTTGAGGCTTTTTCGCATTCTTTTCTAGATCGCCATCTGCCTTAAAGATTAAACTAAATAACGCGTCAATTGCGTTCTGTTTTAAAGCGCCGTCAAAGCTTAATGTCTGGTCATTAAGTATCAGCTTAAGCGCGTCTTGAGCTTTTGTATCCGCTCTTAGAGCTATAAGCATAGGACCTGCTAATTCTAAGCCTTCCATAGTCTTTTTAGTATCATCGGCATTATCCTGTAACTCATCCTTTCCCTTAAAGATTAAACTAAATAACGCGTCAATTGCTTTCTGGTTCAATGGGCTTGTAAAGTTTAATGTCTGATCAGCGAGTATCTCTTTAAGTCCGGCTTGAGCGCCTGTATCAGCCCTTAGCGCTGTAAGCATAGGTTTTGCTAATTTTAGACCATCCATGGTATTTTTAGGGTTAGTGGCATTATCTTGTAATTCACCATCCTTATCAAAGATAAGGGTAAAGAGCACAATTATCTGCTCTTTGGTAAGGGCGCCTGTCTCTGGTATGATAGTAGTACCTGTTATATCTGCAAGGAACGCTCTTACATCCTCGTTCTTAGATAATCTTAATACTGTAAGCATAGGACCTGCTAATTTTAGACCCTCCATAGTCTTGTCAGGGAACTTGGCATTGGGCTGTAACTCATCCTTTCCCTTAAAGATTAAACTAAATAACGCGTCAATTGCTTTCTGGTTCAATGGGCTTGTAAAGTTTAATGTCTGATCAGCGAGTATCTCTTTAAGTCCGGCTTGAGCGCCTGTATCAGCCCTTAGCGCTGTAAGCATAGGTTTTGCTAATTTTAGACCATCCATGGTATTTTTAGGGTTAGTGGCATTATCTTGTAATTCACCATCCTTATCAAAGATAAGGGTAAAGAGCACAATTATCTGCTCTTTGGTAAGGGCGCCTGTCTCTGGTATGATAGTAGTACCTGTTATATCTGCAAGGAACGCTCTTACATCCTCGTTCTTAGATAATCTTAATTCTTTAAGCATAGGCATAAATAATTCAAGCGCCTGCAAGGCCCTTGACTGGCTATATTCTTTCTGCGTTACTATAGAATTAAGATAATTTCTTATCATAGGACTACGCTCAGGATCACCATAATATTTTGCGCCATTCAGCTCCGGTGACATAGCATAGATATATCTAAGCGCGCCCGCGTCGATTAATCCTTGAATCCTTGTCAGGTTCCTTTCAATAGTTTTCGCTGTAATAGTCTCTGTAGATTTTACACGGTCAATCGTCTGCATAACTTTTCCGGATTCATCCTGAGCAGATGTATATACATTAAAAGAGTTAGTACGTATATCTTCGGCAAAATTAGCAAATAACTGGCGTATAATACGGCCTCCTACATCTTTATCCTCATCATTCTTGTATTTGTCATTTGAGTTAACCTTAGAATGAAGGTCATAGATGCGAGATAATATCTGAGTACCGGCTATATCTTTTTGAAACCCTAAGTTTTTTACAAGTCCGGACAATGCAATAGGTTTTTCTAATTCTAAGGTACCTTTTTTGTTGCTATCAATATTTGCACATGCTATGACATGCCTATCGACTAAGAGAGCAAGGCCGTAGAGTTTATTTGTTAATTTCTCCTGCTGGGCTGCTTCTGCAGGTTTGTCATCCCATTTATAATACAATAAATCCTCTGGTATTGGGAGGCCCCAAAGCGCGGAATCAGAAAAATAGTCACCAACCTCGGTTTTATGAGTATCAAGCATATCCCTCATATCTTTTATAGAGGCTAAATACTCTGCTGATGTATGCCATGAATATTCAGGGCCAGGACCTATGGCGTTTGTGGCTATGCCATGAGTAAAATCAGCTAATGCACCGGTGGGCATACCTGTTATGTCATCAACCTCATCCCATTTAATAGGGCCTGAAGAATCGACACTATATGCTCGGTGATTAAAAACATAATAAAAATTGGGATCTGCAAGCAGCGCGGCTACCTTAATTTCAACAGATTCCGGCTGTGTTACAGATGTCCATGACTGTCCTACAATATCTGTCCAGTATGCAACATCTTTATTAGATTCCTCACTTAATGAACTCCTTATTGAATCACCAAACTTAGTGTTTAAAAATACCATATAATCTATTAATCTCTTTATATCAACAACTTCTCTCGGCGTCTTAACATCCGCATCTTCTCTTGGCGTCATAACATCCGCGAGGAGATGCAATATAATACTGTCTGTGCTAAGTGGGACCTGAGAAATATTAAGATTACCCGCTATGCCTAACTCATCCCTTTTATCCATATAGAATGGCGCAATCTGACGCATAGTCTCTAGAAATTTTTCAGGATCATCCTGTAACTTAGAAAGCGCTGTTAACTGAATAAAAAGGCCTGCCCCCTCTGGTGTAGCTATCTTAGGAGACTCCTTTTCTCCTAAAGCTTTATATATAGCATCGACTTTATCAAAAAGAGGAAGCACACTCTTTATCTCCGCCACGCTATTGTCTATTCCCTGAACAGGCCCGCTCTTAAGCCATGTAAGTTCACGCTCAGCCCGGGTTATCAGAAACTTCCATGCCGCACTATTAAATTCATCAAAATTGGCGCCATCAGGAGTGACCATGCTATCATCTTTAATACTTGCGTATATCGCTGACATATTGGATAAGAGCTCTCTCACATTCTCTACAGCTTTTGAAGCGCCTCCATATTCAGGATAAGTAGTAAAGCCTTCTCCTTCGTAAGCTAGCACTGCTACTAAGGTAGCGAAGTAACGCTGCCAATCCATTAAACCCTTAGCATCTTCCTTACCGGGTTTATACCAGGAAAAATCAGCATTTTCTAACTGCTTTGAATAATTTATTACTGCCTTTACAAACTTTTCATCAGCAAACCTTGAGTCTACCTGCCCTGCATCTTTATCTTCCTTAGCTACAGTATATATATGCGCCATCTCTTCAAGAAACTTGAGTTTAGGTGTTCCTCTTGATGTAGAATCCCCTCTATCATCAAAGCTTAAAGCGCCCCAGCTCTCCTCAAAGTCCTGTTTAAGCTCTAATACAGATTTAAGATGTCTTATGACATCGACACCTTCTACTGTCGCGTCATCTACCCTTTCGAATATAACCCTTTTATCCTCATCATTAGATGTGACTATCCCGTCTTCGATATGGCTTATATTTAACAATTCTCCTTCTTCAAAATTAAAGAGTCGCTCTAATAGAGGTTTTACCTGCGTAGCAAGTTCCAACTCCTCTAATGTATAGACTTTATACAATGATTGAGCATTATAAATAAATGTCTTAAAGCTGTCACTATACGGATCTTGCAGATCATTAAAATCTATCGCGTTGTTTGTGAGATTAGATATCGCGTCTCTTGCTTTCTGGTTAGCCATAAAGGCAAATAGTTCTTCTACGCCTTCTATACCTATAGTGACAAGGGCGCCGTCTATATCTATTCTTTGCTGAGCCATATTCCCAAAGTCCAACAACATACGACCATGTTCGTCGATCTTGAAGGTCTCAATCCCGGCCCAATTCCAATCCAGACTCTTTGAGCTCTCCATATCTTTAACAAGCTGTTCAAGGTCTATATCATTTTTAAATGAAAAATAGGCAATCTCTTCCAAAAACCTGAGTTGGGCGCTCGGGACTCCATCAACAAAATCATCAAGCCCTATTTTCCTATTACCTATCAAGGCTCTAAAAGAAGACATATTCGCCACAGCCTGCATCTTTTCAGCAAGTTTTTCAGCAAATGCCGCCGCGTCTTCTATCTCATCTTCGAGTTGCGCTTCTAATTGCTTTTCTAATAGACCTGTAAGATATATGCGATACTGAGGATTAGTGATATCCGCGCCATCAAAAACCTCTGTTAGATATTGATGCATATCAACCTCTATCTCAAGATTCTTAATAATGGATTCCTTTGATGTTCCTTCCTCAACTATAATACGTGATGCCAGATGTCCAAGAGCTGATTCAGGATTTATCTCTATTATCCGAAGCTTTTCGACTGTTAATACTCCTTGTTTAGGCGCAAGCTTCTCTATCAGCTTTTTCGCCTCGTGCATCGTATCTAAGGCTGTTGCTACTAATTCAACAGCGTTCTCTTTGCCCTGGGATTTAAGTTTAATAGCCGCGTATGCCCAATAAAATAGCATGGCCTCATCCGCCTCTGAAAGATTATCAAGCTCAAGAAAGATTCTCACCCGGCCTGAAAGAAGAGCTGCATTACGCATAAGCTCTTCACCATCTACAGTTATCTCATGGGTAACTACACCTATATCATAAAGGGCAAAACGCAATAGCTTACTCAGATGTCCCGTATCACTAATATCTAATTTGCCATCAAATAATTCATCCTCTATCACAGCGTCCGTTCTTACGCGATTTGCTAATCTTATCATAGAGTCGAGCGCTATACCTACTCTTCCCTTTATATTAGGTTTTCCTGACTGCACCCAGTTTTCCTGCGCGGCAGAGAGCACTGCGAAATACTTATGAACACTCTCTGGGCTCTTAAGTATCTCCTCTCCTATAAGCTCCTTTACCTTTTTATCGTGTTCAGGCTGAGAGCTTAAATACTCTTTCATAAACTCTTTACTGTAATTTGAGCTTGGTGCCATACCGGCATCCATTATCTGAGCCAAATACCTCTGGAATCCTACGCTATGTTCATTTGTGGGGACGCTTAACAGGTTATCGATATCATCACGCGTTTCGATAATACCTTTTGCTATCAGCAGATCAGTATAAGAGGATTTAAGAAATGCCATAAGCTGGAGAAGCGCGGCAGGATCATACTCATTCTCTTGAGCAACTTCCGCGTAGACTCCCCATTCAAGAAGTGCCTGCAGATCCTCTGGATTATTCAAAGGGTCTTTCTTGCCGCATAACGCCTCTATAAATTCCCTATTGCCGGCAACGAGATTAGCTATTTTCCGCATTGCTTCTGCATCCATGCCCTTGGATCTTGCCATTCCTGTAAAGAACATAAGAGCCTCTTCATGCTCTAAATTATATGAATCAAACTCTACTTTATAGAAACTTTTAAATATTGGTTTAAAGGATATCCTGTCAGCAAGCTCCTGCGTAACCCACTCTTTACCATAACTCCCATTTAGCCAAACCTCTGCCCAGAATATCATAACACTATTATTATTTTCCCAATAGCCGCCTTTTATCTTACTCTCTCCAAGATACGCCGCAAGCTGGGTATTCTTTGATAAGGAGCTATAGGCCTCTAATCTCTTCTTCACCCAAAAATGCAGATCTTCACCTTCCTCTTCGGCAGCCACAAGAATCTGCGCCCAGTATTCTGCTTCTCTGTCTGCTTTTGTAGTATAACCAAAGCAATCCATGTTCATTAAAAAGCTCTTCTCTTTATCAACCGCGGCTTTTAGGTCTTTCTTCTTATCATCACTTAAATTATCCCATAATCTCCTTACGCGTAATACCTCTGACTGGTAAGTATTAGTAGTTGATTCAATACTGCTATAGAGAGATTTCCACCCTGAAATAGAGGTGTTCTCCGCTGATATCCATGAAGATGTTACATCCTTGACTCGATTATTAAAAGAGGTAAGAGCAGCGCCCGCTTCCTTCTCTACAAGGTTATACCTGGCAAACTCTTCTTCCTGCTGGGTAATTATCTTTTTTATATCTTTACCAAGCGCTGTTAGAGCAGCTATATCTTTGGCATAATCATCAGCGTATTTTTTTATCTTATCTTCTATCTCTGCTCTTTCTTTAAATATCTCATGGAGCCTATCTAATCTCTTATTTATCTCCTCTAAAAGCTCTATGGTATGCTTTGTCTCTTCTGCTAATACAGCCCATTTTGCCCTATCAACTGCTCCCTTTTCTCTAGCGACCTGCATCTCTTCAAGGAGCTGGCGATACTCTTTAACTATACTGCTAAGATAATTAAATTCTTTATCCGCCTCAGCAAATGGACGGCCTTCTGCCCGGAGCTCTTCATGACGCTTCTTCTCTTGTTCCAGACTTTCTTGTATATCTGCTACTAATTTCTCTGTATGGCTAAGGTCTACGCTATCTACAACAGTATAATTAGGATCACTTACATATACCGCTGGGCTATGGGGATTTGTAAAAGTAGCATAATATGATGAATATGGATTAAAATTAATCGCCCCTCTTTGAGGCCCTTGAGAGAAAAATCCTCCCAATCCTGATATATTAATGTCAGCACGTAATCCTAGAGCTACTCTCTTCTCTTTTCTAATATCTAAACGCGCGGAGCTTCCTTCGGGCCCAACCACGCCTACGGCTGCTCCATAGCTATAATCATCTCCAGGGATTACATAAGTTTCAGCACTCGGCGCACCCCATCGATAAGCTTGAGCAGGTGTCCAGCTTGCGAATGTTTTGGAGAGTCCTTTTTCGCCAGGCATATATCCAAAACCTGTGCCTGCTCCAAAACCATGACGCAGAATCTGGTTAATAGTAAGAGATCCACCCTCATCATATGTCGCCTGAACAGTTGTACCGAAATCAGTACGCGCGGCTACTGTCACTGGAACCGCTGTACCACCATCTTTACTATATGTCGGCTCCATGGTGCAACTTACCTTGCCCTCATAATTTAGACCAAACGCCACTCTTGTGGAGGTCTCTCCTGTATCAAAATTATACCCCATTTCAGGACCTATTGTAAGGAATGAGACAGGAGTATAGTACGTACGTATATTTAATCTCGAGTCTGTATATGTGGCAGCTATCATCACCTTATCATACGTCTTGCTTACATTAGCCCACCATCTCATTTTATCTTCAGAATCTATTATAATCCCTGCCATAGCTTCAAGACCATCCTCTGTCCTAACCCCTACTCCTAGTGTATATACTGCCCTGCCATCTTCATCTATAGAGAGATCTAGCGGAAGAATCCATGTATGCCCGTCTCTTTCAAGAAGAAGTTTTGCTCCCATCTCTGTGCGCAGTGAATCACTATCTACACTTACACCCCAATTTGATGTCGCGAGCGCGACCTGCATATTATATTCTAATAAAATCGCGTCTGTAATCTCAACGACCCTTTCACCCTGCGCTAACTGGCCATGCTGGTCAAGCTTATCACCACTTGTAATGGAATACCTTGTGCTATAATTACGCATCTCCATTATTGTGGTCAGAGCCTGCTGATCAATAAACAGGCCCCCATCATATAAAACAGTAAGGACCTCTCCTGAACGATAAAATCTGCTTACCATGCGGGCAACATCATCTCTTAACCAATCAGCATAAGCATAATATTCGCCAGTAGTAGCTACAGCATCAGGTATCAATATATCTGTTATTGAACCCTTAAGCCCTTCCTCTGCCAGAGAAAGCTTATGTCTATCGGGCCTTCCTTTTACGCGGGCCTGATTATATATATCCTGTTTTCTCTCTTCATTGTCTCTTAATAAAATTAATATCTTAACTATCTTTACATCATCCTTTTTAGCGCTATCCGGTCGGATATTCATCATGTTCATATCTATCCGCGCGCGTAGATATTCTCCTAATGCCATATCCACTGCTTTTCTTCTTATATATCTCTCTTCGTCTGTTTTTGCCTGGCTATATTCATACTGAGCTATCGCGCGATTTGATATGCTCAGATCATATGCCTTTCTCAATCTCTGCTGTGTCTTGGCCCTCTCCTCCTGTGAAGAGAACTTATCTTTTACGCTCTGTAAATACTGTACATTTGCTTCAGCAACCAGACTCTTATCAGGCCCACTGAACATTCCGAATATTATAGGAAAGAGCGTTCTAGCGGCTGAACCAATAAGATTGTTTCCTAAATATATGGTTATGCCATCTCTATGCTCCTCTACCCTCTCTATGCCTGCTTTCGCCATCTCTGTTATTAGCGACGCCATCTGATATGTACTTATGTCTTGAACTCCTGCAGCTTTATTAGCCGTGTTAAGGCCTTCTTCAAGTAATATACTGAGCTTATCTATATCCAATGACGCGTAATCGATATTCATTTCATCTAATGAGTCAAGGGCGCTAGATGGTATTACACCGGGCCTTGCCAGGTCTGCTAGTAGAGCCTCTGTGTGATTATAAGCCTTCCTAAGCGCTCTTAATCTCTTGCTTACAGCTTCTCTCTCATCCCGCGATGCTATCTTCAGCTCATCTTCTAACGAGGTTATATCCTTTCGAAGATTTATAAATTCATGCTTTGTCAATATATACTCCATGAGCAATCTTGTGCCCATATAATTCGCCTGCCTTACACCTATATCTCGTTTCAATTTATTAAACCTGGTTGCTAGGTCCGCGTATTTCTTATCTGGATCTGTAGGAATATCTATAGTTATCAAAGAATAAATATCTATCAACTCTGTTCCTATACTGGCTTCAAGGCCTAAGCACCATCTGATTTTTTCAAGCATTCTCTCGCGTATCTCTGTCTCCTCTACGCTAAGTTGCGCGATCTCCTTTTCAGAGGCAGATATATTATTAGATGTACGTGTTATCGCATTATTAAAGTGCTTCACACCGGGTTTAGATGGACCGACTGCAGATACCTGTGCAGTAACGGAAAAACCCTTATCAACAGCATCTGTAAGTTCGTCTATTTTACCCATCCATTCCTGCCAGAATGGATCCCGGTTATTCTCTTCAGCATCTGAGGCTAAAGCCTCCTTCAATTTAAAGATGAGAGTCTCGCTATCTAAACCTTTATTCTTCTTTATCACCTTTTTAACTATATCACCCCACGCGTCTTCTCTTATGCCTGGTGATTCTGTATTACGTATAATATCTATTATAGTAAGAAGCAGTTTATTCCGCCTATCCTGAGTAATAGCCTTTTCTCTGCTGTTTTTGAGGTTACCCACCAAACTTATAGCCTTCTTTACATCCTCTACGAGCTTGTCATTATTTTGCTTGTTTTCTGAAAACTTCGCGCTTGACGCGATTGTATCAAGCGCCATTGTATGCATTGTGCCATAAGCCTGCTTTATCTTCTTATCAAAAGCATAATATTTATCAACATCACCTTTAACATACAACGAATATCTGCTCTCAAAGTCTTTCCATTCATTAAACATACCGAATATCTGATCAGCGCTGCCGCTTTTTATATCTATGTAATCTATTCTTCGCGATAACTCGGAATAATCTGTATCAAGACTCTTCTGCTTCTCTTGCCTCTCTTCTAGAGCATCCCTTAAGTGTTTATGGGCCTTGCGTATATTCTCAATAACTGCCTGCTTCTCAGGGCCTGATGGAAGAATTCCCAGAGCATCCATCATATAAGATTCTATTCTGTTCCATGCGGCTAATATATCTGCCTCACTATGTTTTGAGCTAATACCTCTCTCCTGATCGAGTATATCTTCTTTCATAGCAGCGTTAAACCTCTTAACCGCAATCTCCTTATCTTTTTTGGCTATCTCAAGCGCCTGATCTATCTGTTGCCCTATATCATTGGCATTCTCTAAGCTATAATATTTATTCTTTACAGCCTCTTCAAAGAGCGCGATAAGCATATCCCCTGCTTCTTTTATATTGTATGTTAAATTTCCATTCTTTAATGAATCTATCAGGCCTGTCGTAGCGGAGCTCGTACCGCCTATTTGAGCCTTTACATGTCTACCTCTCTTATTCTTTGCTATCTCATAAATTCGCTTTAAGCGCGCTTTGTCATCTTTATTTCCAGATCCGGATAGACTATCATTCATGCTATCTATTTTAGAAGAATCATATGCTATGCGGCTCTTATGCAGATTATTTGTAAGAAATGAGAAGCCTCTTATCTTCTCTTGCTGGGAAGCGCTCCTATTCTCTATAACAGCTTTACTTAAATTCTGCTTTAAAAGCATCTCTAAAGAGGCCATCTTATCTACAAAATCTTTTACCTGTAAAGAGTAATCTGTATGCGCCCTTATGTCCGCAAAAGAGAGCTCTCTTATATTTTTATTTATAGCCATTATATCTTTAAATATCTTGTTTATCTCTTCCCCATTTACCAATTCCCGTATATCAGACTCTACGGTAATAGCCTGTATACTGTTCTCTGCATCAGTAATAGCTGTTTTAATTGTCCGCGTAAGTCTCTCTGATATCTTCTCATCCCTTGCAGCCTCTTTTTTCAAGTCTTTTGAGTCCTTGACTTGCAAAGCTTGCCTATCTATGGGAATAAGATTCTTATTTATATCGCTGACCAGGCTACTTAGAAGTATGGCGCTTTTTGAATCTTTGGGCGCTTCTCTTATGATACGCGATAGAACATCCTCTGCTGACACATGCATATAATCTTTTTTTGAAGGCATGGCAGGCATGCTTTCGTCAGTACTATATGCCAGATCACCTATTAAATCGTCTTCTTTAGCCATCTCAAGTAAGGCCCCAAAGAGCTCCTGTCTTAATTCTTTCATATCATAGGGGCTCAATTCATCCGATCGGATTGAATTGCAGAATTGCTCAACCACAGTCTTTAAGAATATATCTATCGGCCTGTTATTTCCCACAATTACAGATGGTATAGTAAGCATAAAGCTTGAATTTAATTTATCCAAAAGCGTGCTTAGTAGGGTCTCTTCTTCATAACCTTTCTCTTGCGCGGATAGCCTGATATGCTCTAAAAGCTCCCAACCAGAGTATTGCTTCTCTGGCACCACCCACAACCAATATCCTGTGGGCAGTTTCGCTTCAGCATCGACCCTTATTGCATTTAGATTATCATGATTCTCCATCGCCTCAAGTATCGCCTCATGCCATTTAACAAGTGAATCCTTTTGTAATTCACGAGACATCTTATCATAGCCCATAGCAGATACTATCAAACCTATGTTGGAAACAACCTCTCCTGTTAAAGGCATGCCTGCTACCATTTCTAAGGCTAGCTCCTCTGCTTTATAGCGAAGCTCTTTTATAACGCCTGAAAAATATGCCCTATCACGCACAAAATAACGCTGATACACTGGCTCTGCCTTCTTAATCTCATCTAATATTACAGCTATTTTTTCAAGCGTATCAGCTGATTGTAGTCGCGTCTCTATACTTTCACCTGGCCCTTCTTCTCCTGTCATTTTTTCCTTAAATTCTTCCTGCTTTTGAATAATAAGAAACTCCTTATCTAAGTATTCATCTATCTTCTTCTTGACATCTGACATATCTCTAGGCGCAGACCCTTTTTCCTCAGCAGATTTAAACGCGTTATCTAATGCCTCTGTCCAGCTGCTATAAAGCTCTGCTCTCTTTTCTAAACTAGTAGGGGTCTGATCAGGTAACGCAATAAATAGGCTATCTAAGGCATCAGAGATCTCCTTTGATAATGTTGTATCCTCTAATATGGCAATACCACGCTCATGCATACTGACGTAAACATCATCTATCCTATCCATTATCTCGTGTGTATTATGGCCTTTTATAATCTTTAAAGCATCCTCTTTGAGCTTATTAAACTCATTGATAATATCTGTAAGCTCCTTAAGCGTTTTTAATGATTCTACGCTACTAATCATCTCATCACATTTGCCTAAGAATGTTACCTGCGCGCTTCCTATAGGCAGGGCTGAATAAAGGCTTTCGCGAAATTTTTCCAAGCTCTCTATCTCTTGTGTTCTAGTAGGCGTAAGATCAGGGGTCGCTTTAAGTTTTTCTAGTCTCTCATCAATAGCCTCTTCCCAAGACTCAAACAAGCTGACCTGTTCTTGCGGTGACATGGAGTTATAATACATAAGCTCAAAAAACTTAGCGCCATCAGTACGTAGGGTAGGTTTTATAGGCATGTCATCCTCAATTAGCTCAATAGCTTTATCCTGAATAGCATTGAGTAATTCACTGACATCCTCATCAGGGGAGCTCAAGTCCTCATAGGAATATCTAGGCAAGGCTCTGGTAGCATCTATGATTTCGTTTAATTGCGCTATATTTGCGGCATTTTCAATCTTTGTCTCTAACTCTTCTATCCTTGCCTCTCGCTCTTCTCTTTTCTGCTCTACATCTTGTTTAGCTTGTTCATCAGGCTCTTTATACAGGTTATTTATCCTCGCTGTTGACTTCTCTAACTCTGCTATCCTTGCTAATAATATAGCCTTTTGAGCCGATGTCCTTAAGAGGCCTTTGTATTCTTTACCGTCATGCGTATAACCGGCCCACAGAGCGCGAGTTCTGGTCATAACAGCAGGTATCCCATTAAGATAAGTGATTGTTTGCGAGAGACCATCTATATTATCAGGGCTTAATTCTTTATCAACCACTTTAAACCCTTTCTTATAAAGTTCTATTCTGTTCTCAACTAAGGAGAGGTCATTTTGAAGCTCTGCTATCCTCATATTATGTTTTGCAACCAATGTCTTTCTTTCGTTATCCTTAAGCTCAAGATAGTACTCTTCATGGCTATCATATATATTCGGCACAGAAAATCTTAAAAACCCGAGAAATTCAGTCAAATCAGTAAAACCTAAATTTATTATCAACGATGCCCCTTCAAAGAACCCTCTCCCTGGCTTGCTCGTGCCAGCAAATAAATCACCACCCATTCCATCAATGGCTGATCTATCTGGTAAAAACTTATACGCGCCCTCTAATGAGTCTATCGTAAGCGGCTCTTCTCTGTCAGATTCCCCATAACGAGTGGTACTTAATCTATTTATCTTCTCCGCTTCAGAGACTAAGAGGCGTCTCTTTAATTCAAAGAGTTTATTAAGTATATGAGATTTATCTCCTTGTGAAACAGATTCTATTCTCATATCCTTGGCTACGGATTGCATATTATCCGTAATCGCCTTAAGATAAAGAGAAGGTATCTTCTCTTCAGCCTTGGATATCTGTTTAGCGGTTCTTAAATTAACCAGCGCATTAAAATAGTCCGCTACCAATTTTGGGGCTGCCTTTTTCGATTCTATTAAAATTTTTATAAGCAACCCTATATTTGCGTTAAAATCTTTATCATCTTCTCCAGCTGTCTCTCCGGAAGCAAGCCAGCTAGTCAGATACTCCATATCCACATACAAGCGCGCGTCAACAGGTATTTCCCTGCCTTTTAGCGCTGTTTCAAGCGTTCTCTGCGCCTTTTTAGCTTTGTCTATATACATCTTTAAGTTTACAGACTTGCCAAACTCAGGGATCTGGGTCTCTTTTAGGCTCTCCATATAAGCCTTTGCCGCATTATATATACATTCAAATATACTCCCTGATTGATTATACAGGCCAAATAGCTCTTCCCTAAATATACTATCTATAGCCCTCTCATCCATAGCCTGCTCAAGTAGAAGATTCTCAGCCCTCTCCTTGTTAATCATAGCAAGCAAATCATATATTATCTCAAGTTTATCAAGAGAAGGCATCCCTTCAATATTATTTAATACAGCCCCTAGCAAGGCTCTCTCCTCTTTGACGTCTTCAACCCCTAATACTTGACGAACCTTTGATCGCAGATAACCCAATGTAATAGGTGCCTTCTTTTTAACCCCCTCTAATATAAGGCCTATGACAGCTAACTGCTGTGTTTGCTCGGGCATTAATCTCTTTTTTGCCTTGGCTAGGGCACCCTCGATACCTCCTTGGGGTACAAACGCGCTCTTATGTTTAAGAACATATCCTTTGTATCCATGTTTGGCATTCCTTACAACCTGTAATTGCTTCTTAGCAAATTGCAGCGGCTCTCTTACTAACCTTACTGCCTCATCAGGGTCGGTCTTTCCAATAGCTTTAGCAATTGCTATCAAACTTTCTTTTCTTTGGTCGAGAATATTTGAAAGATAAGGGAATATCCTATCTGCAAGCCTATCCTTTTCTCGTTTTGTTAATGAGTTTTCCTTTGCGAACTCTTCTATTTTCTGTTCAATATAAGTCCTGGTAAAAGGTTTTCGTCTTGATAAATCCTCATCTGACTGCAATATGAGAGATGACAACTCGAGTAATAATTCATTATAGCCTCTTGTCTTTACCTCTCTTCCTCTATGCTGAGGTAAAGAAGGAACCACTACAATGCGCCTGACAGATCCGTCTGGTAAGGAGATAGCAGGTGGTCTCTTTGGTTGCGATTTCGGTGTAACTATAGGTGGGGCAGGGATTTCACGTTCTGCAGGAAGCTTTTCCATAATACCAAGCCATCTTAAAAACTGCACTATCTTGTTAAGCAATCTAATCCAAAATGACTCTTCTTCCTTGGGTGTAGCTGTAACAGCAGTCTCAACTGGTTTAGATGGAATTTCATCTAGTAGAATTGTCTCTTTGCTCGCCTCTGTTAACTCAGCTTTTTCCTGCTCAAATTCGGCTTTGAATGCATCATTATATCTTTTGCTGTAGTCATCGTCCGGTAGTTGCTCATTTATGCCATACCAATACTGGGGAATATCCTTCAACAAATTAGGATTTCTAGTAATATCAACGCGGAGTATCTGCATAACCATCTCCTTATACATCCGCTTATCGTGTTCTTTTTCAAAATCGCCTCTGCCGCCATAATTATAGCGAGCTTCATAGTCAGGCATACCTTCATTATTACCGTGCTCGGCTAATAGCTCTCCATGAGGTATAAACTTTGTTTCCACCCATTCTTCTATGGACCATCCTTCTTCTGGATCGTCTTCAAAATAGACAACAACTCCTCTAAAGTAACCCTTATCAAGTGCTAACTCCACGAATTGTTTAGTAATCTGCACAGGGCCATACGCAGTAGAACTTCTGCCGCCATTTGAAAACGTCGATGCTGTCCTTACCCATTTATTGCCTTCTGCCGCACATAATCCTGCGTATATCGCTCTTAGCAGTTGTTTACTCACCTGTAGTGCTTCCATAAGCAACGCCTCAGGTACTCTGTAAGAAGGCTTTTTCTTTTCCTCTACCTTTTCAGCCAGAGGCTGATCCGCCTTCGGCTGAGGCTGATCCGCCTTCGGCGGAACCTCTACTTCTACCTTTGCTGTTGCTGTTACTTTTTCTTTTAATTTTTCCTTTACCTCAATAACAGACACGGGTTGTTTTACTTGTGGTGAAACCACTTTCTCCTCTTTTAGCAAGACCTCTGCCTCTACCTGCTCCACTGGTTCAGGTTTTACAAGCTTAGGTACTTCTACTTTCACAGGAGTAGCCTCTACCTCTACCTGTTCCTGTTCCTGAGTAAGCACGGGGGCCTCTACTTTCACTGGAGGAGCCTCTACCTTTTCCTTTATCTTTTCAGCCGGAGGCTGATCCGCCTTCGGCAAAACCTTTTCCTTTAAAGACTTTATAGACGCAACAGGAGGCACAGATCTTAACTTCTCTCTTGTATCTCTTATCTCTTCTTCTGTTAGGCCAGCTTCTATCTTTTGTATATGAGCATTATTTTTCTTTATCTTGTCATTTAAGTCTGACAACTCTTTTTGCAATGCCTTAATTTTCTTAGCAATAATCGATTCTTTGGAAACAGTCTCGCCTTGCCTTGATCTAGCATTAGCATTTGTAAATAAGCGGGGCCGGAAAAGACCTGATACCTTATCCAACACGCCCTGTTCTTCCTGCGTAGCTAAAGCGTGTTTTTCCCTAGATATCCTTGTCAACTCTTTTTGTTTTCTCTGCAGCTCTTCTGCTGCTAACTTTGCGGCTGCAGCTGCTTCCTCTTCCTCTTGCCGCAGTTTTTGTCCCAGCGATTTTACCTGAGCAAGTAGTATTTCCTTATGCTCTCTTTGTTCTGCTAACATCTTCCTATGGTCATTTAACGCGTTTAATGCTCGCAATACTTTTTCATATTTTTTTTCAAAGCCCACCACTGTTCCCACGCCAAGTTTTGTATTGTAATGCCTTTTCCATGCCAATCCAAAGAGAACTGCCAATTCCTTTTCATCTTTAGCTGCAGGAATCTCCTTCATACGTATTTCATACACAAGCACAGCAACAACAGCCGCAAAATCAAGATTCGTAAAGTCATTACCGTGGCTAACCATGTCCTTAAATTGTGCTTTTGTGGATTTAGTCAAGTCGTTCCAGTCTAGTCCGATCTTCGTAAAAACATCCTTATAATCTTTTGAATTTTTTTGTTTCGGTATCCACTCTTTTATAACATAGTCTACAGTTGGTCCTATTAACTGGAACGGTCCACTGCCTTCAATTCCTATTTTTGTATCTAAAAAATCTGATTCTGACGCGAGTGTTCCTAAAAGCAATTTTAACCATAGGTCTTTCTGGGCCTGGCTCATATTAGGAAAAATCAAATCTATTATTTTTACAAGTCGGTCATGTTGTTCTACAAAATTGTCTGCTTCTTTTCGATAACTAAAAATACGGGGTAGTGAGCTAAATGGTATTGAAATATCACGAAGTGGAGTAGCCAGCTGAACCTGTTTCTTCCGCACAACAGAATCGACGCGCTTCGGAATCTTCAATATCATGCCCGCGCGAATAGAATTGGGATTAGTAAGAGAAGGGTTTAATTTATGTATTGCCGGCCACTTATTGAGACTTCCTAAACGATCCCTCGCTATACTTGATAAGCTTTCACCTGTTTTAACTGTATAATATTCATAACCTTCTTCACCAACCTCGCTTTTTCCTGCAACCACCTGGATTTTTGTTAATACTGTAGGCATTGCTGACTCTTGCTTTATTGATTCTTTAATACTTGCGATTGCAATAGAGACCATTGCAGGCACTGGTGACCCTGGAATAGTCAGGATTGTTCCTGGATGAATAACATTGTTAGGTTTTATAAGTCCTTTATTTTTAAAATATTCAGCTATTTTCGTATATTTATTACCATCCCCCTTGAAAAATCTGCTTGCAATTCCCCATAGACTATCACCTTCTTTAACCTCATAAGGCCTCTCTTTAACTTCAGCAACCTTTCCCTTTTTAGCCAGAGACTGATCCGCCTTCGACGGAACCTTTTCCTCTTCCTGTGCTTCTTTAAAAACAGGTGAGAGCTTATCAGGTGTAGTCAGCCCTGCTAATTGAAAGGTATCTTCGACTTCGGCCTCTAGCAAATAAGGCGGTACTATAGGTAACATGCTATTATCAAAATTTAGTGGAGTGGCATTCGGTAGTGGCGACCCGGCATAAGCAGTGGGAGCAACAAAACCATAAAAAGATTCTAATAAAAGGTTGCTAAGGGTATTCTGTGCGTCTATTCTTTTTTGCTCTCTCTCTAATTTCTCAATTTCCAATTTAATCTGCTCTGATAATTTTCGCGCCTCTTCCTTTAATCTTTTTTGCTCTTTGAGAGCTTCGTAAAGTGTCTCCTGCGTTTTTTTTGCTTGTGGGATTTGGAGAGGCGTAGGTGCGCGTGGCTGTGCCTCTTCTGCCCCTATCACTTCTGTTGTCTCTGCCTTTTCCTTTTTTGCTACCTTTTCCTTTGCCTGCGTAGGCAAAGCAGGCTTAGCAGTCTCTACTGCAGGCTCCTCTTTTTGTTCAAGAGTTTGCAACTGCAGAATAAATGTTTGCATCTGCTTTATTGAGCCTTTCAGCATGTTGATTTTATCTAAGATAAATGATGCATCGACAATCTTGCGATCTATATCTGCTGTTAACTCTTTCCATTCTGCCTTATCTTTGTTGAGTGATTCCTGCAAAGGTGCTTGTAACGCATCAAGCTCTTCTTGTAATTTGGCAATCAGGTTCTCTATCTTTTCTTGGCCTTCAAGCAGACCTACTTTGGGGCCAACTTTATACCTGTTTATCTGCACATTAAGATTTTGTATTTTAAGCTCAAGCTGTTTACTTTGGCTTTTTCCCTGAATCTCTTTAAGTGATTGCGCTAAATTTACTGCCTGTGCCTTTTGTTCTGATGTAAGATTATTCTCTAATGATTGACGTTGAGCTTCAAGCTGAGCTAATTGCACTTTTTGAAGTTCCTGCTGTGCCTGCACTTTTTGTAATGGAATAGTAGCTTGCTCCAATCGACTCTGCAACTGCTTTATTGTCTGTTGATACGCAGTCATTTTTTGCCGCGAGGTCTCTATGCCCAAAAGGCCCAATATGCCCTGAGCAGCAGCATCAAATGAAGCCAACGGGCCTGTGGGTATATATGGGGATGTTGCCAACGCTAAAGATTTCTCTCTCTCTGTTGTGAGTGCACCTTCCTGCATAATTGACACCGTCACTCCCGTAGGCACAATCATGCTTGCGGCAGTACCCATTTCCGCAATCTTCATCAACTTCTGGCGATCTTTTAATATAACGTTAAATCTATCAGTAACGGTTGCTATAAAACCGAATTTTCTGAATATCTCATGGTAGATTATAGAGGCTAAGAGGTCTTTCTCCTGCGGGGATAGGGCTTGTACTTGCTGAAGCTTGAACTTAATATGCGAATCAATATCTTTGGGCAGATACTTTCTCCTTAGCCCCGGTGGTGAATGTATATCGCCTAATGATCCTATAATCTCTTTTATAACATTTAACTCTGCCTCACGCGCTAACATGATTTCATTCTCAAGCGATAATTTGGCCAGCAATCCCCTTGTTCTAGACACAATAGAATCTGCTATGCCTGACAACCCTTTAGCATGTTGCTTTTCTTCCGACATTTGATTATACTGTCCCGATTCATAACGCAAGGCACTTACAGTCAGCCTCATATGACTCTTTTGTCTGGCTTGACTGTTTATCTTGTTTTCTGTATAAGCTGAATCAATCCTGTCTTTAATTACAGAAACTAAAATTACCCCTAAAATAACTACAGGTAGAATAAGCCCCATAGTGGCTACAAACCACGCGACAGCTGCACCGCCCTGAAGCGTAATGCCAAAACCAATTGCCGTAACAGTAGCATTGCTTAATATGGCCCATATTATTGATGAGGGGACACCTATCAAGCCTATAATAGACATTGCAAGCGGCATCATGTCATAATTTATATAATGATTATATATATATTTGAACGTCTTTCTGTTACCTTCTGAAGTAAAGAAATAGCGTATTTTATTCAGCATACCTTTAGGAATTCGCGCCTTGGCTATTCTCTCAGAACCTACACTATATTTTGTATCAAGCGACATTGCTCTCATTCTTATTATACCGCTTGCTCCGAATAACATAGATGAGATCAAACCTATGGCCCACATCTGCGCCCCAAGGCCGCCTGTAAGCCACACAAGAACCCCTACTCCAACAAAGGCTAGAATGCCTGAAAGCATCCCCATTCTTTGCATGCGGATATCCGTCCTGGGTATGACTCCTCCTTTACCTGAATCTGCTGATTCCAAAATCCCCTGGCTTACTAAAGGACGTATAAGCTTATTAGCCATTATAATAGAAGCAAGAAAAGCTATAGCGGGTATGATTGCCAATAGCCCGCCTAAAGCACTTGCAAATTGCAACACAAGAAAAACTCCTGCTATCTGGACCAAAGACTTGACTAATGACCCTGTAAATATACCAAAGTTTGTCGCGTCAAGAGGCGTTCCATCAAGCATCTTACGGTTCATCAAGATTGTGGCAGTTCTGGATATAAGCGCTATAACAACCAATATGGTTGTTATCGGCAAAAGATATGCAGCAACAGCGCCTGCCGGCAGGCCTATAAGAGCTAATGTTCCTGCACCAGCCATAGTGACCGCTGATGTAATTGCGATGCGCGGCAGAAAACTATTTATCATGGACATGACCTGCTGTAATCTGTATTGGGCTACTATAGTGCCGGCATCTTCTCTCTCAATACCTTCTGATATTCCTGCTACTTTATCTCTAAGCTTTGTTATGCCCTGCTGTATTTTCTTAATAGCTAGTGATTCGGCGTTGATTAAGACAATTGAGAATACAAGCACTGCCAAGAATATAGCAATCAAAGCAGGATTAGCTACTAATAACGCGGATATGCTGTTACCTAAAAAACTTGCGGCAATTCCCTGTATGCCCACATGTGCTGTAATTACTTTAAAAAATAAACCAAGCAAGCCCATAGAGCTTAGACCTATAATCATAGCTTTGAAGTTCTTGGGTTTTTGCAATGTTACCAATAAAACTAAAGATACGCCTGAAACAAGTATCACAAGCCATGGGGCAAATATCTGCAATATCCCCATAACAATTACCGCTGTAATGATCCCTCCTGACAAAACCGGCATAACACCCTTTCTTATAATCGTGTCTAATGAAGGCATCTTTCTCTTTTGGCGAATCTTTGGGGCAGTAGTCGCTACAGGCGGTGGTGTAGCAGGTGGCATTGATAACTCATCAACATCCGGAACATTAAGTCTCTTGCGTAGATCCTCAGCTATCTTGCTATACTCCTGTGCCTTTTCCTTATTTCCCAAGTCACCATAAGTCTTTGCCAATTGTTCATAAGCACCTAATAGCTGGAGAGATAACCCTACAGAAATGGCTTTTTTGTCAGCCAATGCTACAGTCTCTGCAACACCCAACAAAGCATTGCTCTTATCGTATATTCCGAGCATCCTTAAAGAGTCTTCTATTATGTTTTCCAGATTTTGTACATATTGTTTCTGTACGTCTGTTGCGTTTTCAAGCTCTGGTTGATTGTCTATAAAATTTAATATAGCAACAGCCTTCGTTATCCTGTTAAATAAGAGCTTACCTATGCTTGCGCTTGGGTTTTCAGAGAGCCTTCCATGTAGCTGCTGCTGAATCTTTATAGCAATATTCTTTTCCATCTCAATGAACTTTCCAAAAATAATACCAATAACTTTAGTGAGCGTACTTGAACCCGATGTCTGGCTAAACCAGCCTGCTGTTCCTGAAAGATACTTCTTTGGATCTTCAAAATTTAAGGTGAAAAATTCCTGCCATTCTGAAGTTGCAATATTAAAAAACTGATAATCAAGCACATCGTGTTTTATAAATTTTTCTAAAGCACTATATCCGAAATCAGATCCGAATCCTATTGCTGTTATAAGTTCATCTACCTTTCCTTGCGCAGCCTTTGCCCTTTCTTGATCCAATGAATCAATATCCAATACTGACAGCCTCTCCCCGGTAAATTCATCCCTGGCCCCTAATTCTCTGCGTAGCGCCTCTGTCAGCATTGTCTCCTTGACAGTTTTGCCCATGACTAATTTAACAGCTGTTATAATAATATCTAACTTTTTCGCTAAAATAGCTTCTCCAGTTATGCCACCCTTACTATCTAACATATATGGTTGGCTTAAGGCTTTTTCTAGCATAAAACCTTCTTTGGCATTTCTAAGAATAAGATCTCGCTTCTTTTCTATCGATGTCGCCTGATCAACGAGCTCACCTTTATCTGTTTCTGTTGTTTTAATTATCGCTTCGTGTTTTGCAAACCTTATTTCTAAAAACGCTATCTCGTCCTCTATCTGTTTTTTGTTTCTTAATGTATAATTTTCCGTAATAGCGACAAAAATTTTCTTTGCTGCCAATGCCGAAAGCGGCTCAGAAACCTTTCCACTTTCCAAAGATTTCAATAGACTTCTCTCAGCTGAGTTTTCCTGAGTCATATCCTTTATACCTTCTGCGCTGCAATAATTGAATACCTCACCACCATCCCCCGAACGTCCGAACCTTCCATCATACTGATCCCCTTCTGCCGCTATCTTATGCCAGGCAAGATTTACGCTGGAAAGCCATGCGCCCATCTCAAGAAGAATTTCATCCATGCGCGTATCAACGCCTCTGTTTATAATGTTACCTGCTACTATCGCTATAACGCCTCTGTTATTGAGAAGCTTTGCCAGCTGATCCTCAAGTTCCTGGGGCGTTCTTACCCTCTCGCCTTCTATAATTATTATGTCGGGATTGAGATTATTTTTCAGCTCTTTTAGTTCTGAGATAAGCCTTGCCTTATCTCTATTAAACTCAGTCTTTTTTTCCGGTCTCTGCTCAGTCTTTAGCTTTCTCTCAATTTCTGTTAACTCTTGAGTTTTATCATCAAGATTCTTGAGACTCAACTCCATCATTTTGATATCTTGAGCAAGACTGGCCTCTTCCCGCTTAGCCTGGGTGTCTTTTTCCATATCTGGTTTGTCCGTAAGCTCTACCAGCCTTTGTTGTTTTGTATCCAAAATAAGCTTTGCCAGTTCAACACATCTATCATAAGCATCTTTTATAGACTCTGTTCTTACTACAATATTGCGGGTTTTATTCCCATTTCTGTCAGCTTTGAAATATAGGTCCAATATCTTCTTAAGGCCTGCTTTGTTACTGGTTTCCTGCTTGCCATATATAAAATCACCTCCTGTTAAACGCCCAACCAGCGCCAATTTGCTCTCATAGAGCCTAGGTGACCATGATGCTTCAGCAATAGCATCGCTTAATGTTTCTATGATTTTCCGCGATTGCTCTGTCTCTGTAGGTTGTGCTATTATTATTCTAAATTCTGACCCAACCTCTTTTATAGCTGTCTCTGCTTCTTCCTGGGTATTCACAGATCGTATTATATCTGCATCAAGCCTATCCTCTATAATCATCTTGAGCCTGGCCTTAATCTTATTTGCAAGAATATCCAGATTTGTTTCATCATCCGTAGATGTTTTTGGATTTAGTTCCTCCAGTAGTTTCCTTGCTATCTCTTTGGCTTGCGAATTATCCTGAAGCTGTAAATGTTCTTTAAGAATATTAATGATAATACTTAAACTATCTATACCCTTGAACTGGTCTTTATTTGTTTCCGTGTTTCTTTGTATCCGTTTGAACATAGCTACCATTACCGCTTTTATATCATCCGCGCTAAACTCTGATAATATCTTTTTTAGAACAGCAAGTTCTTTTTTTGCTTTACCAGTAGTTAGTGTATGCATTATCACGCCTCTTCCTACCAATATATGTCCTATAATCTTTTCTACAGTCGCCTCTGCATTAACAAGCGCTGTCTTGTATCCAAATATACTTTCTATATCATTGCTCTGGTCTGTTCCGGTTGTTCCCATAACTCTTCTTATAAGGGGCCTCCCATCAAGAGTCTTTATGCCGCAGGGTTTGCCTTTCTTCGGTATAAGGGCTGCTATAGGGGTAGATATAAGTGTATAGGTAGGCGGTTTTGTCTTTTTAGGTTCTCCTGTTTTTTCATCTATATCGGATAACCTTACTCTGTTTCGGTATCGAAGTCTCAGAGCATTGTGTAGGTCTGTCCACTCTGACTTGGGCTTAGTCCTTCCCTCCGAAGCGCTATATATCTCTACATCAATAACTCCTTTATCTGTTTCTTTTATAACAAAATCTACGCCTTCAACTTTACAATCATACGCTTCAAGGGCCTTTCTTAAAAAATATTCATACTTAACAATTTCATGCCACGTACCCGTATCAATAGATCTTTCTTCAAGCAATCCCTGGAAGGCCTGGTGCCCATCAGGTAAAAGTTTTGCCGATTGTGTGCCTTTGTCGCCACTAAACAGGTCTGTTCTCTTATTATCACGATTAGCCCATTCGCGGGCAATCTCATCTACAAATTCCTGTATTTTCTCGATCTCTTCCGCGTCGACCCTTATCTTTGCTGATGATATCATATAAGAATCCAAGAGACCCTGAACCATCAACCTGTCGTTTTCATCCGCTATCAGTTCATGGTCCCTGCTAAGCACAGCCTCTTGGACAGAATCCCATGTAATAAGCGCACTGTCTACTGTAAATGCAAAAGAGGAGGCATCGCTTACCAATACGCGACAATTGTTCCATACTGAGGCTATCTCTTCCGGTTTATCGCTTAAATCAAATCCTGTTTTCTCCTTGTCATCTTTTACATATGCCTTGGAATTAAATAAAGCTGCTTGTTTTCCACCTTCCTGCAAAAGCCCTACGCTCACCCCAAGCAGACTAAAGATTTTGCCTGAAGCAACCGCGGCTTCTCTTGCGAGATAATCATCAGGAACCATAATATTAATCTGTGTGTCTCTACCGTCTGCCGAAGCTATCATAGCTCTTAAAAAGGCTGTGAGGCTTATGGCTAAAGTTTTACCGCCACCTACATCCATCAGTACAAAGACCTCATCACCTTCTTCTGTCTCCTCTCCAAGAAGCTCACTAAGCGCCTGCGTATCCATTATACCTGTCATGATACGCGCTGCTTTATTCTGCGACTTTCGCACCCTAAAACCGCTTACTTCTTTCAACGCATCTTCAAACAAGGATATGGCGGCGCTTTTATTAACTTCATTACTCAGTTCTTTATCATTCTGTCTTAGTTGCGACACTAAATCATTAAAATCTTTCGCAAAGTTCCCCGCACCTACTTCTGCCTTAGCTGCTTCTTCTGCGTCAACTCTGGCTGCTTCCTCTGCGCCTGCTTTAAGCCTGCCTGCTTCTTCTGCTTCAACTCTGGCTGCTTCTTCGGCTTTAACTTTAGCTTCTGCTTGAATTCTATTTGCTTCTGCTTTAGCTACTTTTTCAATTCGCTGCTCTAAATTGGTTATTGCCTTTTCTAACTTTTTTATACCGGTTTTTGCGGTTTCTAAAACTTTTTTGAATCCTTCCAATTCAACAAGAGTAACAGGCCACTCCCCAACCATATTATATAACCCACCCTCTATACTCGACAATTGTAATAATATGATATACTCTGCATTACCTTCTAACTTTTCTATGGATTCTAGCATGTCATATGGTTTGAGAGTTTTTGCTTGTGTTTTGAGATCGCCTAACCTTTCCTGTAATTTTTTTATTTCTCTGGATAGCTCTTGTTCAGATTTTCGTACTTCTTGAATTTGCGCAGGGGTTGCTTTAGGTTCTGCTCTATCTTTGGCTTCTTGTTCAAGTCTTTTTACAGATTCAGCTGTTCTTCTTTCTGCTTCTTCTTTGGCTTTGTCTGCTATCTCCTTTTTAAGATCTGCCACTGCTTTAAGTCTGGCTGCTTCAGCTTCTTCTTCTGCTGCTTTGGCTTCTTCTTCCGCTGCTTCTTTAGGTGATTTTAATTCTGGAAATAATCCTATCTCTGATGCTATAGGCTCTACCTGTTCTTCTGGTCTTGCTGATTTTTCTGCCTCTGCTGTCGGTTTGACTACTTTGGCGGCTCTCTTCTTTCCTTTTTCTTCTAGTTTTAATCTCTTTTGTTCTAGTTTGGCTGCTTTCTTCTTCTCTTTTTCTTCTAGTTTTAGTCCCTTCTTTTCTAGCTTAGCTGCTTCTGCCTTAGCTTTTTCCACTCTAGCTGCTTCTGCCTTAGCTTTTTCCACTCTAGCTGCTTCTGCCTTAATTCTTGCTTCTTTGGCAAGCAATGCTCTGCGCAGGGCTTTTTCTTCACGCGCGACTTGCTCTTTACTTTTATTCATTTCAGCATCTTCTAGTCTTTCTCTTGCTAATTCTGCTTTAGATGGTTTCAGCTTACCTGATGAAACCGGTACTCCTGCTTCATCCACTTCTCTTAGCTTACCATTTGTTTCTTCTTCTTTTAATCTCTCTGCCTTTTCCTTATCGCCTTCCTTTCCACCAAATACATCTGCATCCCCTCCTAGTGTTAAGGTTTCCCAGTTGACCTTCACTTTTCTTTGTCCTAGATAGAGTGATTTTGACTCCATTTCTACATAATATTTGCCAACTTTAACAGTAGTTACCCCCTGCGTAACCTCTCCTCCGCTATAACCCGGCCTTGTTAAAACCACAGCTGTAGCTCCATTTTCGAGTAATTTTTCCTTCCAGTTCGTAATTTCTGTTTTCACTAAAAATTTTTCTGTTTCTTTAGATATCTCTAAGTCATGTCTATAAGGATCATAGAAAATAACTACCTTTATATCATTTATGTTAAGCTCTTGCATCCGTTTCAATACATTATTTATATACATAGCTGATTCATCTCTAGCTATTTTTCCTTCAGCTATCTTTAAATGTGCTAATACCCTAACAGGCTTTCCATCACTTGTTGTTCCAGAAAACGCTATTGCAGTAGACCCTTCTACGCCATCTGTCTTCAAAGTCAAATTATTAAAGCTTTGTTCATTTTCTCCCACTAAGAGAATAAAGTCTCCCTTTTCTACTCCTACTTCAACTTTGTCATCAACTTGCCTTACCTTGTTAGCGATTGTAGCAGTTGAAGCATCTATTAGGTTACCTCTTTCATTAATAGTCTTTATTGTGATGCCTGATAAGATAGGCTTCTCTTTTGGCACTTCTGGCTTTTCTACTTCTTTAGGTTTAGGCTTAAGCCCTTCCTTTACCTTTTCTCCATTTTCTTTATAAAATACCTCTCCATTCTTAAGTTCAGTAGGTCCAGGTGTTTTCACTTCTTTTAAAGTTCCGGAAGACATTTCTGCATCACTTTTTTCTAAAAATTCCTTCCAGTTAATAGATTTACGTATTTTGGGCGCCTTGCTCGCAGATTTATCTTCTACCTCTACACCAACTTTGTTTATGTCAACGCGAATCAAGGTTTCGCCTATTAATGAGCGACTTCTTGTATTTCCATTAACATATTTAGGCTTAAATTGAATGGCTTTAACATTATCTAACCTTAAACTTCTTACCGTATCTTCAGATAGCATGCCTATTATATAGTTATCATAAGAAATAATGATCCCCATATCTTCTACGCTAAGTTTGTTCATCTGTTTCAATATGTTCTTTATAGAGTCAAGTGATTTTGCCGTTGGTGCTCCATTCTGCTTTATATGCGCTAACCCTAAAACAAATTCCCCTTTTCTTTTTCCATAAAATGCTGCTATAGTAGATGTCTCACCCTTTGCCTCTAAAACCAATTTACGCAGGCTTTTTTCATTCCCTTTAAGGAAAATAACATCATTTTCTCTTGCTATAACTTTGCCATCAGCTTGCTTTGCCTTGTCAAGAATCGTATCAGCAGAGACAGGTATTAGATTACCTTCCTTACCAATAGTCATAGTCATTCCTGCTATCCCATCTGATAAATCACTAAAACCATCTAACTGATCTTCTTGTTCTGGTGTTAGTTCTGTTGTAGCCTTTCCTGCAGAAGCTGCTTTTGCCAGAACATCAGCACCGGGCAAAGATGTACGAACCTCGTTTACCATATCTTCACCGTAATAAGATGTGCGCAATTTATCTAACTCTGCTTCATATGCAGGTATATCCTTATCCTTAATAATATCATTAAGCTTGTTTTTAACCTGTCTTCTAAGCGCGCTTTGTACCTTAACTGAAAATGCTTCAGCAAACTTATCTATCTCCATTCTGTATTTATGATTTTGCTCCAGAATTTTAGTAAACATGGATCCCTTAATACTACCATCTTGGACCTTATCCATTATGACGCTAAAGCCATCAAGGGTAAACCTATGCCTACGATTATTACCCATGTCTTCAAATATATCTAACCAATCTTTAAGCCCTTGATTTGCGGAAAGTAGAAATGCTTCTGTATCTGTTTCATTGTATATCACATCTTCATCAATCAACTCTATGGTAAATTTATCACCGTTTTCCTCAAAATTATTCTTTATCGAGACCAAGAAAAGATCTTCACCTAAAGCAACATAAGCTTTATCTTTCTTAATGAATGACTCTGTTCCATAAGCAGTCATAATAATATAAGTTGCTAACCCAGCCACTATTAATGCTTCTTCAGGCTGGAACTTATCATATCGAACCACATCTTTTTTGGATTCTTTCATCCACTCATCTATTCGCTGCTTATTCAATGCCACGACAAGTCTATGCTTATATGCCGGTATCCGCTTTAAGTTGCTCTTTGCTGAACCATAACCCTGCTTGCCTTCTAAGTTTTGTAGATTCTTAAATGCCCTATCAAACTGTATGTCCAGCGCCTTTTGGGCAGCAGAATCCGCGTTCTCGATAGCAAGCTTTTCGGGAGATTCTTGTCTTATCTGCTTTGATTCATCATCCAAATTTGCACTAGCATTGGTGCTAATGTTTGATTTTCTAATCTCATCTGCCTGTAAAACTACGTCTTCTTTCTTTTTACCAGTTACAGCACTTATATCGCGGAGCGTTTTACCTTCTCCATATGTTACTTTTATAACTGCTGTCTCTCCGCCTTCGACTTCCAACACAAGATAATAGGCATTTTCTGATAATGGTACTTGCGTGGCATTTTTAGCTAAACGTTTTAAGCTTTTAACGGTCAAACGCCCAGGCGTCTCTCCTGCTTGTAAAATCTCTCTGTTAAACTTAAGCCATATATCAGCCCATTCATCAACCTTTTCTATATTCGGTTGCCCCAATGCAAACCCTGTTCCTAAAGCCGCATAACTCTCATTTATAGGCAGGATGTTGCTGAAAGCATTAGCAACGGCAAGATAGTACTCCCCTTTTGAAAGTATCTCTTCAAAAGGTTGTTTCTTATTAAGAATAATATCGTCATAAGGCCTATCAAGGGCATCCTTGGAGAACTTAGGCAGAACCACCATATATGACATATCATGCTTTCTAAGTATCTCTGTTATGCCCTCTGTATGAAAGCCTCCCGTTACAAGCACTGCTAATGAGCACTTATCTTCCTGCATCTTACTAAGTGTATTATCAACAAGCGCTTTATTCCTCTTTGTCGCTACATCATAGAACTTCTCTACATGCGGCAGGGCCTCTGCGATAACCTTCATATCAGGCACAAGATTTGCCTCTACCTTATATCTCACCATTAGCGGCGCTAATTCATGAGGTATGTTCTGAGGAATAAAATCTTTCTTATGGGAATTGTAATACTGAAGATCTCTATTTACAATCTTTGCATCTAAAATTTCTATAAGGATGCCTAGCCTCTTTGATATAGAAGTGAGCAAAAGCTGATCATCGTTGCGGATTAATTGGGATTGTACGCTACCTATAAGCTCATCGAGTTCTACAAAGAGCGCGTCCAATACAATCTTATCGTGAATATTAACATAATCTGTATAACCTGATAGGTTAGGATATAGTGATATGTCTATTCCGCATGAGATGGCGTAATCTCTTAAATGGTTATGGTATACTGATGGTTGTATCCTGCCGCTCCTAAACGATACGCTCTCTGATAAGAGCTGTTCGATCTTATCACCTGTAAGGCTATTTGTAAGTATCTCTATCAACGCCTGACGTTCTTTTTCAGCATCAGCAAAATCTATCCTATCCTCAAGCTCAGACGCATCAAGTAAAGCGCGAATATTCTCAAAATCTGATATATCTATCTTCAACCTGCGGGATTGCGCGCCTAAATATTTCCAATACTCCTTAAATGATATCTCGTCTGTTCTATATTCAAGCCTTTTCTTGTCAAGCTCTAATAACTGCTTGGAATATACCTTTGACTTAAGCTGCGATATAACCCTCTTTAAAGTGATAACAGCTTTGTGGATACTGCCTTTATTTGTTAGTGAATCTATATAACATTTAACATTTTCCATGTATAGCGAGACATTTTCAGCGCCATAAAGCTTCATACTAGAAGACGATACTATCTTGTAATACTCTGCCGCATTTATCTTGCCTCGCTCAAGCAGGTAATCAGCTATATCTTTCTTTGTGCTATCATCGGGATATGACTGCAGAGAAGAT
>Ga0222695_1000087_pt1 | contig 59676 bp, 49 predicted proteins | sample AntAcemetage1398_FD_179834 | JGI IMG/M metagenome (GOLD analysis project Ga0222695, IMG submission 179834) | Saline water microbial communities from Ace Lake, Antarctica - #1398 | ecosystem: Environmental > Aquatic > Non-marine Saline and Alkaline > Saline | place: Antarctica: Ace Lake...
ATGAACAATCTTTGCTACGCTTGGTCAGCGCAGTTTTGTCGGAGATCAGTGAAGATTGGGAAACCGGAAAAGTCTATCTCAACATGGAGACTGAATGATGGTTGCCGGGAATTTACAGAATAAATGTCGCTTTACCTATATTTATAGATTATAAACATAAGTATAATCAAGTTAAATAATTTGAATTTAGATTGATTAATTATGATTTTTCATTTAATAATATTATTAAGAAAAAATTTAAATTCGTTGACTTAGGTCAAGGAATTGGAAATCAAAAAAAGTTATAAGAGAAAAAATAATCAAGAAAATATAAATTAAAATCAATGAAATGTATGAATAAGTATTAAATAGCATTTTAGTTATAACATTACAAATATATACCATTATTACAGATATAAAAACATGAAACTAAAAAGGTTTTTATATCGGAATATATATAATTTAATTGACATCCCTATTTAGATGTATGTATATATCCAATATCACGTTTTATTCTTTATTTGCCGAATTTATTGATATCTAAGTTGCCATTAACAGAATTATCTTATAATCGTCTCACACTTTTTAATTCTTAATCATAAAATTTTTTTCAGGAGAACGCTATGAATAATCTTGACGCTACAAAAATGAAGGATTGGGAGATCTCCGAAGAAGCTGAAAAAAACATGCCGGGCCATGATGAATGGCGTGAAAAACTCTCACTCGAAAAAGATGAGTATATGCAGATGGGAAGACTGGCCAAACTTGATTTTTTAAAGATCATCGATCGGCTTAAAGACAGGCCTGACGGTAAATATATTGAAGTAACTGCAATTACCCCGACACCCCTTGGTGAAGGGAAAAGTACCACTGCTGTCGGACTTATGGAAGGACTTGGAAAACGCGGTAAAAATGTGGGCGGAGCACTTAGACAGCCGTCAGGCGGACCGACCATGAATGTTAAAGGTACGGCAGCCGGCGGCGGACTTTCATTGCTTATTCCGATGACAGAGTTCTCTCTGGGCCTTACCGGTGACATTAATGATATTGCAAATGCACATAATCTTGCCATGGTTGCCATGACATCAAGGATGCAACATGAACGGAACTATAATGATGAACAGTTAAAGAGACTTACCGGAATGCGCCGTCTGGATATTGATCCAACACGTGTTGAGCTGGGCTGGGTTATTGACTTCTGCGCACAGAGTCTGAGAAATATTACCATTGGAATGGGCGGAAGATTTGACGGTTATACAATGCAGTCAAAATTTGGAATAACGGTCGGTTCTGAATGTATGGCAATTCTGGCGGTCATTAAAGATCTTTCAGACTTGCGGGAACGTTTGAATAATATAACGGTTGCTTTTGATAAAAGCGGTAAACCGGTTACAACCGGTGATCTTGAAGTTGGCGGAGCGATGACAGCATGGATGCGTAATACGATTAATCCAACGCTTATGTGCACTGCTGAATATCAGCCGTGTCTGGTACATGCCGGCCCGTTTGCTAATATTGCAATCGGTCAGTCTTCTATCATCGCCGACCGTATCGGTCTTAAGATGTTTGATTATCATGTTACAGAAAGCGGTTTTGCAGCTGATATCGGTTTTGAAAAGTTCTGGAATGTTAAATGCCGCTATAGTGGGCTGAAACCCCATGTCTCGGTTCTGACCACCACGATCCGTGCTCTTAAAATGCACGGCGGCGGACCAAAAGTCATTCCGGGTAAGGCCCTTCCCGAAGAATATACTAAAGAAAATTTTGAACTGATTGAAAAAGGTCTGCCGAATATGATTCATCATATAAATACAATTCGTAAATCAGGCATTAACCCGGTTGTGTGTGTAAATAAATTCTATACAGACACTGATGCAGAGGTTGAAATGGTTAAAAAAGCAGCAGAGGCAGCTGGTGCACGCTGTGCTAAATCCGATCACTGGCTAAAAGGCGGTGAAGGCGCACTTGAGCTTGCTGATGCTGTCATAGATGCCTGTGAAGAAGAAAATGAATTTAAATATCTTTATCCTCTTGAGATGAAACTCCGTGATCGTGTTGAAATTATTTCAAAAGAAGTTTACGGTGCTGACGGTGTTTCATGGTCACCGGCTGCTGAGAAGAAAGCAAAAGACCTTGAAAATGATCCGCAATATGATGATTATGGAACCATGATGGTTAAGACTCACTTAAGTCTGTCGCATGATCCGTCACTTAAAGGTGTGCCAACCGGATGGACACTGCCCATAAATGATGTTCTGATATATTCCGGCGCAAAATTTTTATGTCCCTGTGCCGGAACAATAAGTCTGATGCCGGGAACCGGATCAAATCCGGCACTTAGAAGAGTTGACGTTGATGTTAAGACCGGAAAGGTTTCCGGTTTGTTCTAATAGTAAATACACCCTTTTATTTTGTTGACAACAGCTAAAAGCATAGAAACAATTATAGATGAAAAATATTACAGTTCATTTCCTTCCGGCAGATAAAAAAGTTAAAGCAGCGTCCGGTGATATTCTGCTTGATGTTGCCATGGATGCCGGGATACACATTAATGCAGCATGCGGCGGCGAAGGTGCCTGTGGAAAATGCCGTGTTCTAATTACATCCGGTGAGGTTGAATCAAAAGATACGGGTACCCTATCTCCCGAAGACTACCAGAAAGGATACCGTCTTGCATGTAAAACAGTCATTAGCAGTGATCTTGTAGTAACCATTCCAGAAACATCTTCTCTTGACAAAGCAGTACTTAAGGAATCACATGACAGCAGACGGTCAGATGCCCAGGAAATTGAAAAACTCGTATCCGGAGCTTGGTACAATCCAGCCCTTAAAAAATATACTGTTACTATTGATCCGCCAACAATTGACGACAATACAAGTGATCTTTCACGCTTGCTCAGAGCATTAAAACAGCAGCACAACCTTGAAAATATTTCTATTGATTTTTTACTTCTAAAAAAAATATCTCATATTCTTCGTAAGGCTGACTGGAAGGTTACCGTAACTCTTGTACAGACACGTTTGGAATCACAGCTCTCTGAGCACCAGCTACGTGGTTCACGCCGCCCCAAAATGATCAGTGTTGAAGCGGGTGACACACTTGACAGACATTATTCTATCGTACTTGATATCGGCACAACCACTCTGTGGGGTCAGCTTATAGACCTTAACACAAAAAAAGCTTTAGCACAGGCCTCTGAGTACAATCCACAGATTAATTTTGGTGATGATGTCATAACCCGGATAGTTTTTTCACAGAAAAATGACGGCCTGAAAAAACTTCAACAGTCTGTTGTGGACGGTTTAAACAAGATAATTAGTGAGCTTATATCTGTATCAGGTATCCAGGGAGAGCATGTCTCACACATCACTGCTGCAGGGAATACGGTTATGACCCACATCCTTCTGGGCCTTGATCCTAAATATATTCGAGAGTCGCCCTATACTCCCGTTGCAAACTTCTTCCCCCCGGTAAGAGCGATTCGAGTAGGCCTTACAGTTTCTGACTATGTATATTTATATACATTTCCTTCTGTTGCAAGTTATGTGGGTGGTGATATTGTTTCCGGTGTCCTCAGCTGTGGAATGAACCAGGATAGCCGTTTGACTCTTTATATTGATATCGGAACTAATGGCGAAATCGTAATTGGTAATTCAGACTGGCTAATGACTGCTTCCTGTTCAGCCGGACCTGCTTTTGAGGGCGGCGGGCTTAAATTCGGAATGCGCGCCACGACCGGAGCCATTGAACGGTTTCATATAGATCCTGAAACACTTGAGCCTATGATACGCACCATTGGAAATGTAAAGCCTAAAGGGATCTGCGGCTCTGGTGCTATAAATATTTTAGCCGAATTTATAAGAACAGGCGTTATTGGACAAAATGGGAAATTTAACTGCAGCTGCACGACTAAACGGATTCAGTCCGGTCATGACGGCAATGAATACGTCCTTGCTTATAAGGATGAAATAGGGGTACCTGAAGATATCGTTATTACTGAATCAGACATTGATAACCTTATCCGTGCAAAAGCGGCTATGTTTGCGGGGTATCAGTGTATTCTTGACAAAGTTGGACTAACTTTTCAGGATCTGGAACGTGTTATTATTGCCGGTGCTTTTGGTGATTTTATAGATCTTGAAGAAGCGATTATGATAGGTCTGCTTCCTGAAATTCCCACAGACCGTTATGTTTTTATCGGCAACGGTTCTCTGCTTGGCGCAAAACTTATCTCTCTTTCAAATGAGCTACTGGATGACGGTGAAAAAATAGCAAGAAAAATGACGAACATAGAATTGAGTGAGGATCATAATTTTATGGACAGATATATGGCAGCGCTCTTTCTTCCACATACAGATTCAAAGATTTTTCCTGAAACATTCAGGATTGTTGCGTCACAGAAAAAGGTCTGTTAATAATTAAGTGATTAAGATCTATTATCTTACTGAGGTTACGTATAGAATCTGAACCAGCAAATGCTATAGCAAGGGACCTGTTATGAGTAAAGTAATTGCAATCACAGGAAAAGGCGGAACCGGAAAGACAACTGTATCAGCACTATTAATCCGTTATCTCAAGAGATCTAATAAAAGGCCTATCCTCGCCGTTGATGCTGATCCGGATTCGAATCTGCCTGACGCTCTGGGCATGGCCGGAGATAAGACCTTATCAACCATTGGAGGGGCACGTCAGGATTTTTTTGATACAAAGGGAGATGTTCCTGCAGGTGTGCCCAAAGAAGCTTATCTTGAACTGAAACTCAGTCAGGCTCTTATTGAAAGCAAAGATGTTGACCTGCTTGTCATGGGCCGGCCTGAAGGAACCGGATGTTACTGCTATATTAATAATGTACTCAGAAAGCACCTTGATCTTTTGGGCAATAATTATCCATTTGTGATCATTGATAATGAGGCTGGATTAGAACACCTGAGCAGGCGTACAGAGCAGAACATTGATACCATGGTGATTGTATCCGATTATTCTTATAACGGGCTTCGTGCTGCAACCCGGGTAAAGGACCTCGCAGAAGAGATGAAACTTGATATTAAGTCCTATACTCTCATTATTAATAATACACCGTCCCGGGTCTCACCGCAGTTTCAAAAAGAGATTGAGGATACCGGTATTGATATTTTGGGCTTTATTCCCCATGATGAACAAATACCGATCTTTGATATTGATAATAAGGCGGTGACAGAACTGCCTGAGTCATCACCTGTTATTGCAGCTTTAAACGCAATTGCAGAAAAACTTTTTTAATTTTTAATAAACGATTAAATAAAGAGAATTTTTCATATACCTTTTAAAGGGGGGTTATTATGTCAGCTAAAATTATCAGCGGTAAAGAAGTGGCACAACAAATTCGTGAAGAACTTAAAAAAGAAGTTGATGAAATGAAGGAAAAACATGGTGTGGTACCGGGACTTGTCACTATTTTAGTGGGGCAGAACCCGGCGTCTATCAGTTATGTCACGGCAAAACAGAAAACATCTCATGATCTGAACTTTTATTCAATTCAGGATGATCAGCCTATAGATATACCGGAAGATGATCTACTTAAATTAATTGAAAAATACAACAGTGACCCGAAAATTCACGGCATTCTGGTTCAGCTGCCGCTGCCGAAACATATAGATGAAAAAAGAGTATTAAATACGATAGATCCCGATAAGGATGTTGATGGATTTCATCCGGTAAATGTTGGACGGCTGATGATCGGCGGAGATGAGGCAAAGTTTCTGCCCTGTACTCCGGCCGGTATTCAGGAACTTATTGTTCGTTCAGGCCAGGAAACATCCGGCGCTGAGGTTGTTGTTGTGGGCCGATCAAATATTGTGGGTAAACCCATAGCAAATATAATGATGCAAAAGGCCGAAGGTGCGAATGCAACGGTTACGGTTGTGCATACACGTACGAAAGACATGGAAAGTCATTGTAAACGGGCTGATATTTTAATCGTCGCTGCCGGTGTGCCTGATCTGGTAAAACCAGAATGGATAAAACCCGGTGCGTGTGTAATAGATGTGGGCGTTAACCGTGTCGGAGAAAAGATCAGCGAAAAAACCGGCAGAAAGATCGCTATCTTAAAGGGGGATGTTGATTTTGAAGCTGCAAAGGAGATTGCCGGGTCGATCACGCCTGTACCGGGCGGTGTCGGACCCATGACCATTACCATGCTTATGTCAAACACAGTTAAAGCCGCAAAATTAGCTAATAATATTTAGATTAACTTAATAGATGGAGGTGCAATATGACCATTGACGTCTCAAAACAACAATATTCAGGCAACGTTAATTTAATGACTATCGGAACAGGAGATACAGCCGTTACTGTGGGCGGCGAAACAGTTTATCCTTTCTTTACTTTTGAAGGTAAAATGCCAAACCAGCCGAGAATTGCAATTCAGGTTCTTGATTGTAAACCGGATGACTGGGCAGAAGCCTGTGTTGAGCCTTATAAGGACGTGCTTGGCGATCCGGTGGCATGGGCAAAGAAGGCCCAGGATGAATATGGAGCTGACTTGATCCAGCTGTGGCTCAAAAGCACTGATCCGAATGGAATGGACAGAAGCGCTGATGAGGCAGCCAAGACAGCAAAAGCTGTAGCTGATGCAATTTCAGTTCCTCTTATTGTTTGGGGATCTAATAATCCTGATAAGGATGCAGAGGTCTTAAGAAAAGTGATGGAGATCTGTTCAGGAAAGGATATAATTATCGGTCAGGTCGTTGAGGACAATCATAAGCAGCTGGGTGCACAGGCTCTGGCCTACAATGCAACCATAATTGCCAACTCACCGATCGATATTAATCTTGCGAAACAGCTGAATATCCTTTTGAATAATGTTGGTGTTCCACTCGAGAAAATTATAATTGATCCCACAACCGGCGGACTTGGCTACGGGCTTGAATATTCCTTCTCAGTAATGGAACGTATCAGACAGGCAGCAATAACACAAAATGATGAAAAGCTGCAGTGCCCTTTTATCTGCAACCTTGCAGACGAAGTATGGAAAACAAAAGAAGCAAAACTTCCGTCAGATGAAATAATGGGCGATGCAAAGTCTCGAGGCATTTTAATGGAAGCCATTACAGCCACAACACTATTAAATGCCGGTGCTGATATCCTGATCATGCGTCATCCTGAGGCTATACAGCAGGTCCGTGAATATATCGCAGAGCTTGGCGGATTTGAAACACCGAAGCCCGTCAAAAAAGCTGCCGCTGCTTCCATACCGGGAGAAGCTGCTATCCCTGCTCCTTCAAATATTGCGGACTCTCTTAAAGAAGGCGGCTTATGTGAAATCGTTCAGATAATGGATATGCCTGTTAATCTTGCTCCGGGTCATGCTATTGCCCTTATAAAGTGTTTGGAAGACAAAGATATGGGCCGGGGTCTTGTGCTTTCTGTTGGCGGTACGGCTCCCGCGGCTGCCGAGGCAGAGCAGAAAGCAGCGAGAACAGAAGAACCCGCTCCGGAGTTCAAACCTGAAACCTCCTGGACACCGATCGAGGATGTTATAGGCGACTATAAATTCAAGCTCTTGGATATGAAAGATTTTGCGGGCAATACCATCAAGATGATTCAGGAAAGTGCTGATCCCGGTGAAGCAAAAGGAAAAGTGGACTGGAGAGACAAGGTGGATAACAGGGATGAAAGGCTAAAACAGATTAAAACAAGTCTTCATTACTGGTATGGAGAAGGCTTTGGAAGCGAAAATCGGAAAAAACCAGCATAGATATTATTCAAATAAATAATAATTTATTTAAAATAAAACTAATGGGTTAACTCAAGGCCCATGGAGGAAAACAAAATGGCGAAAAATGAAAAACAGGATAAATTGTTGACAGTTTGTGAGGCAACAAAGGAGTTGATGGATGTTGCTGCTAAGGAGGAGATAGAAACTATATTTGACAGGGCTGAATCAATGAAGCCGTGTCCCATAGGAGTCCAGGGCAGCTGCTGCAAGAACTGTGCAATGGGACCATGCAGAGTGCCGCCTTCAAAGAAAGAGGGAGAGCCTGCAAAAGTCGGTCTGTGCGGAGCAACAGCAGAGACAATAGCCGCGAGAAATTTTATAAGAATGATCGCTGGCGGCGCTGCAGCTCACTCTGACCATGGACGGGGTGTTGCGGAAGTCTTCCTGGCCTCTGCCAGAGGAGAAATACACGGCTACGGAATAAAGGACGAAGAAAAACTTTTACAGGTGGCCCTTGCCTTTGGAATTGATGTTGAAAACATGAACATCAAGGACATTGCTATAAAGGTTGGTGAGTTTGCTCTGGCTGAATACGGCAGACAGGAAGGTGAAGTCGCTTTTGTGAAGCTGGCACCACTCAAGAGACAGGAGGTGTGGAAGAAAAATGGCATTACTCCCCGTGGTGTTGACAGGGAGATTGTTGAGATAATGCACCGTACCCACATGGGAGTTGATCAGGACTACAAGCACCTTGTGCAGCAGGGAAGCCGGGCTGCCATTGGTGATGGCTGGGGCGGATCCATGATAGCTACAGAGCTTCAGGACATTATGTTCGGAACCCCCGTGCCCATTAAGGGGGCCGCCGACCTTGGTGTATTGAAAGAGAACGAGGTGAATATAATCGTACATGGACATGAGCCGCTACTGTCCGAGATGATTGTCGCGGCATGCCAGGACCCGGAAATGCTTGACTATGCGAAGTCAAAAGGCGCAGAGGGAATAACCCTTGCCGGTATGTGCTGTACGGCAAACGAGATACTCATGCGTCACGGAGTACCTATCGCCGGCAACTTCCTGACCCAGGAGCTTGCCATAGTGACGGGTGCGGTCGAAGCAATGGTTGTCGATGTTCAGTGTATAATGCAGGGGATACAGAATGTTTCAGAATGTTTCCACACGAAGATAATAACAACCTCATCCAAGGCAAAAATAGAGAAAGCTACCCACATACAGTTTGAAGAGCACGATCCTGTCAGCACTGCCAAGAAAATAGTCAAAGCGGCAATTGAAAATTACCCCAACCGCAACAAGGACAAGGTCCATATTCCGAGCAAGTCAAACGATATGGTCGCGGGATTTTCTTATGAGACCATCAACTATCTGCTTGGAGGGACTTTCCGTTCATCATACAGGCCTTTAAATGACAACATAATAAACGGAAGAATCAGGGGAATCGCAGGAGTGGTTGGCTGCAATAATGCCAGAGCCATTCATGACAATGACCATCTGACAATGGTAAAAGAGCTTATAAAGAACGATGTTATTGTGCTTACCACGGGATGTTCAGCCATTGCCTGCGGAAAAGCAGGCCTGCTGCTTCCTGAAGCTGCCAAGTACTGCGGACCGGGTCTCGCTTCGATATGTGAAACAGTGGGTATACCTCCGGTCCTGCATATGGGATCATGCGTAGACAACAGCAGGATTCTGATGGCCGCTACAGCAGTAGTCAAGGAAGGCGGTCTTGGCGATGATATCAGTGATTTGCCTGCTGCAGGCGCGGCTCCCGAGTGGATGAGCGAGAAAGCGATTTCAATAGGGCACTATTTTGTTGCATCCGGTGTTTACACTGTGTTCAGCCCAAGTATTCCCACAACAGGCAGCAAGATATTTACCGATTACCTGTGCAAGGGGCTTGAAGAGGAACTCGGTGCTATGTGGGATTATGCTGATGATGGTATTTTGGCTGCAAAAAAAATGATTGCCCATATTGATAAAAAGCGAAAGGCTCTCGGTCTTGACAAGGCACGTGAAAGAGTGCTTATGGATATGGAAATGAGAAGAGAACTGGATGCTGGTTAGGGCTGTACAGATGGATATTTTAGAACTGATAAAATATTTTCAAAACACATATAATTATCAATAACACAGGAGGTATGAAAAGTGTCAAAGATAATAACATCTGCTGCCATAAGAGGCGCTCACAAAATAGCATTTAGGGTTGAAAAGAAATATGCTGATGTATTGAAAAAGCATGGACCTGACCAGGAAATCGGATTTCCCAACACCGGTTATTTTCTGCCGATCATCTATTCCATGCTTGGAATTCCGGTAAAAACTCTTGGTGACTGTCAGCTGGTTTTCAAAAAATCGAGAAAGCTCATTCCGCCGCTGGTTAAGGAAACTCATCATTTCCCTTATCTCGCTCCGGCACTGGATGCCGGCATGGCCTCACTTTTTTATCAGGAAATAGAGGAAGCGATTCGCTATCTTGAACAACCTGACTTTTATCTCACAGGTGAGGATACCACAGATGATAACATCTGGCTCGGTGCTGCCGACGATGTAATCCTTAGAAAACGCGGGGTTGAATTTGTTGACGGCAGTGCTCCCGGTTTTGCCGCTATTGTAGGCGCGGCCCCGGACAAAGAAACTGCAAAAAAAATAGCCGAGGAGCTTCAGCTCAAAAACCTGTATGTATTTATGGCCTCAGAAAATAATGGCGTACGGTTTTCTGAACAGCTCGTAGAAGCCGGTGTTCAGATCGGCTGGAATACAAGGCTGGTCTCTTTTAGCCCGGATATCTCCGGTGCAGTCTTTGCACTGGGTTTTGCCTCCCGGGCAGCCATGACCTTCGGTGGTGTTAAGCCCGGGGATTTCAGAAAAAACCTTATTTATAACAAAGACAGAATTTTTGCATTCGTAATGGCCTTGGGATTTGTATCGGATGAATGGTATGCCACTGCGGTCGGTTGTGTGAACTTCGGCTTTCCAATTATTGCAGATACTCCAATCCCGGAAGTACTTCCTACTGGAATTTGCACATATGAACACGTTATATCCAATGTTCCCCATGAAGAGATGGTCGCAAAGGCAATTGAAACAAGAGGCCTCAAAGTAACTGTCACCGAAGTTCCGATCCCTCTGGCATACGGTCCCGCATTTGAAGGTGAACGTGTCCGTGGCGATGATATCTTTTTTGAATGCGGCGGCGGCCGTACCCAGATGATAGAGTTTTCCGTATTAAAAGAAATGAACGAGATAGAAGACGGTAAAATAGAAATAATTGGAAAAGAACTCGCAGACCTTGAACCGGGAACAAAACTACCCTTTGGAATCTATATAGAAATTGCCGGCCGTCAGATGCAGGAAGACTTCCTGCCGATTCTTGAACGCCAGATACATCATTTGATTAATTATGCACAGGGCCTGATGCACATTGGACAGCGCGACATTTCCTGGATACGGCTTGCCAAGCAGGCCGTTGAAAAAGGTTTTACTTTCGCAGATATTGGCAGGATACTTCACTCCATGTTCCATAAGGATTTCGGCGCTATTCTTGATAAAGTACAGATCACAATTACTACTGATGAAGCAAAAGTACAGGGAATCCTTGAGCAGGCACGTGCAACTTTTAAAGAGCGTGATTCACGTATTGCTGACATGTCCGATGAATCTGAAAACACCTATTATTCCTGTACCCTGTGCCAGTCCTTTGCGCCTTCCCACGTATGTGTTGTCACCCCTGAACGTACCGGACTCTGCGGTGCATATAACTGGCTTGACTGCAAAGCATCCAATGAGATTAACCCAACCGGCCCTAACCAGCCCATTGAAAAAGGTGACGTTATTGATGAACGTTACGGAAGATGGTCAGGGGTTAATGAGTTTGTGGCAAAAGCCTCTCGTGGAAATGTAAATGATGTCAATGCTTATAGTATCATGTCAAATCCCATGACTTCCTGCGGATGCTTTGAATGCCTGGCAGCCTATCTTGATCAGTGTAACGGAATCATGACTATTGATCGGGATTTTAAGGGGGACAACAGTCCCTGCGGAATGAAATTCACCACCCTGGCGGGTTCTGTGGGCGGCGGAGCAGTAACTCCCGGATTTGTCGGTCACAGTAAGCATTATATCGGATCTAAAAAGTTTATTCGTGCAGAAGGTGGGATACAAAGACTTGTATGGATGCCGAAAGCCTTAAAGGAAGAACTTGCAGATAAACTAAATTTAAGAGGAAAAGAACTTGGCATTGAAAATATAGTGGATAGGATCGCTGATGAAACTGTCGGCTTAACACAGGAAGAGATCCTTCCCTTTCTGAAAGAGAAGAAACATCCGGCTCTTGACATGGAGCCAATGGTTTAAACTGATATTTAATTTATTTATATGAAGGTATTTTAACTTTTATATTACAGGAGGTAATAATGGCACTTTCGGGGATTGATATATTTAAGATGCTACCCAAAACCAACTGTCAGGAGTGCGGTGTTCCGACCTGCATGGCATTTGCCATGAAACTTGCAGGAGGCCAGGCAGAACTTGACTCATGCCCATATGTAACGGATGAAACAAAAGAAAAGCTTGAGGAAGCATCTGCACCGCCAATACGGCCGGTGATTATCGGGATCGGCGAAAAGGCTTTGAAAGTAGGCGGTGAAACTGTCATGTTCAGACATGAAAAAACCTTTATTAATAAACCGGGAATCGGTCTTCTGATTACAGATACAATGGATGAGGCAGATGTTGATGCAAGACTGAAAAAATTCAAAGAGATCGAATATGAGCGTGTTGGCCTGTATTTAAGCGCAGATATTATTGCCATAAAAGATACTTCAGGTGATGCTTCTAAAATGATAAAGCTCATTGAAAAAGCAAAAGGCATGGATCTGACCACGCTTGTACTGATGAGTGAAAACACGGATGTTCTAAAAGAAGCGGTTCAGGCTTCAGCTGATCTTAAACCGCTGATTTACGCAGCCACTTCAGAAACTGTCGATGCGCTGGGAAAGATCGCACTTGAAAATGAATGTCCGATCACAGTTAAGGGCAGCAGCCTTGATGAAATTGCGGAACTGACTACAAAACTTACCGACCTGAAAGTAAAAGACATTGTTATTGATACCGGAGCCCGGACCTTAAAACAGTCTTTTAATGATCATATTTCTCTTCGCAGAGCTGCACTGGTCGATAAGTACCGTCCGCTTGGTTTCCCCACAATCGTTTTTCCGTGTGAAATGACCAACGACCCGATTAAAGAAGCAATTTTTGCGTCCACCTTTGTACCGAAGTATGGCGGAATAATTATCCTGTCTGAAGTGGAAGGTCAGAATCTGTTTCCGTTAGCCCTTCAAAGAATGAACATCTATACGGATCCGCAGCGCCCGATGGCCACCAGCGAAGGGATTTATGAGATCAATAATCCAGATGAAAACTCTCCTGTACTTATTACAAGTAATTTTTCTCTGACGTATTTTATTGTTTCCGGTGAGATCGAATCCAGCAAAGTTCCCACCTGGCTTTTGATCAAAGATACAGAGGGCCTTTCTGTTCTTACAGCCTGGGCAGCCGGTAAATTCGTTGCTGATGCCATTGCACCATTTGTTAAAAAATGCGGCATTGAAGAGAAAGTGAATCATAAAAAAATTGTCATTCCGGGAGCTGCTGCAACGATCAGCGGTGAACTTGATGAGGAGCTTGGTGATTGGGAAGTTCAGATAGGACCCCGTGAAGGCGCACATATTACACCTTTTCTCAAAAACTGGGCAAATGCATAACTTTTTTATTATTGCAGGTGGTTTTTAAATCAATTTATATTTAAAGGAGGTCGTATAAGCCATGATTGTATCAATAGCTGAGAGCATAAATATTATGTCAAAAACAATTGGTCCTGCCATGAAAGAAAAGGACCCCAAACCTATTCAGGCTATGGCAATTGCCGAGGCGGAAGCAGGCTCACATATTCTGGATGTTAATATCGGTCCGGCACGAAAAGGCGGATCTGAAATGATGGAGTGGCTGGTAAAAACGATCCATGAAGTCGTTGATCTACCCTTATCGCTTGATACGACTAATCTGGAGGCAATGGAAGCAGGGTTAAAAGCTCATAAAAAAGGCGGCCGTCCCCTGATGAACTCTGTATCCTGTCAGGCAGACCGTATTGATGCCGGTCTTGACATGGCAAAAAGATATGATTGTCTCATGGTTGGTCTTTTATGGGGAACAGACGGAATGCCGCGTGATGTTAATGAACGCGGTGCGCTTGCCGCAGAACTCATTTTTAGAGCAAATGATAAGGGTATTAAGAATGAAGATATATTTATAGATCCAATTGCAACACCGATTAGCGGTGAGATCAATCAGGTCCTGGCATGTACAGAGTTTATGGGAATGCTTCAGGATATCGGTCCCGGCTGTAAATCGACTGTGGGCCTTTCTAATGTTTCAAATGGTGCACCGGATCACCTGCGCTCCGCACTTAATGGGCCATATGCGTTAATGCTTCATAAGCAGGGCCTTTATTCGGCAATTGTCGATGCGAACGACAAAGACTTAATGGCAATCTGCAAAGGTGAAAAACCGGGCCTTGAAGCACTGGTTGCTAAACTCATGGATGGTGAGACTGTTGATATGTCCTCACTGTCTGAAGAAGAACAGAAATGTGCTAAATCCGTCAACGTTTTAATGGGCAAGTCACTTTACTCTGATTCGTGGTTGGATATTTAATTTATTTTTATCAATTAACATAGCTTTCAAATGACGATATGAATACTTTGAAAGCTATATGTCATATGTCAATGCAGCGTGGCAGTATTAAAAATTCAGGTAATCGTTTGAGCAATGTATAGCCGTACAAAAATAAAGGTTATGACTCTCTCTTTGTCCGGGCAGCAATCATAACGCCCGCTTAACACTAATATATATTTAGAGATGCTATCATAACCATATGAAAGGTTAAGGTATGTATGATCTTGTCCGTGGTCCGCTGCTGTGGCTTGCTTTTATTTTGTTTTTGGCAGGGATCATTTATCGTGTTGTTCAGCTTTTTTTACTGACCCGGAAAAAGGAGACTGCACGCTACTCAAAAAATATTATAAAAAAAACAGAACAAAACAAAAGATCTTCTGAAGAGCAGAAATTTAAGCTTGTGCTGGCTTTTCAAAACAGCCTGATCGGAAAAAATCCGGTAATGGCAATTGTTTCCTTCACTTTTCATTTATGTCTTTTTATTGCCCCGATCTTTGCTGTCGGACATAGTCTTTCCTTATATGAGTCGTTTGGAGTTTCTTTCATAACTTTGCCGGATAAAATTATTGATCTGTTAACAATTATTCTTCTTGCATGCACGATATTTTTTTTAATGCGCCGTATTGTTATCCCAAGAGTGCAAAGTATATCAACGTCTTATGATTATTTGCTGCTTTTTATCACAGCCTTACCTTTTCTGACCGGCTTCTATGCATATCATCAGTATTTTGATTATAAAACGGTAATTACCCTGCATATCGCTGCAGGTGAAGTAATGCTTATTGCCATGCCTTTTACCAAACTCGGGCATATGGTCTTTTTCTTTTTTGTTAGAATTTTTGTGGGCAGTGAGCACAGCTTTGGAAAAGGTAAAAGGGTCTGGTCATAATTAGTAAAATTTATAGTTTGTAAACTGATCAGGGTTGAAAATGTCTATAAAAAATGAAAAAGAAGTAAACACCAATATCATACAGGAAATGTTAAATCAAAAAAAAGCAAGGATGAAACTCAGCCTTGCCGCGTGTGCCGGCTGCAGTCTGTGCGCGGAAAGCTGTTTTCTGTTTGTAAGTAAAAATCAGGATCCCCGTTATATGCCCTCATATAAGGTGGTTTATTCACTCGGAAAACTTTATAAAAAAAAAGGGAAAGTCAATTGGAAGGCTCTGGAAGAGATGAAAGACCTGGTTTGGAAAAACTGTGTTCTGTGCGAACGATGTTACTGTCCTTTTGGAATAGATATTCCAAATATGATCGCTTTTACTCGAAGTATTTTGAGGTCTCAGGGAATATCCGGTGTTTATCCTCATACTCTTGGTGCTCCTGAAGAACTGTTGAATGAAGAATAAGCGTCATTATTATAAAATGCATTTTTTTGGAGATAAAAATGATTAAGTCAGAAAGAAAACCTCTGGAGGAGATCATTGGGCTGCTGTCAGGCTATAAAAAGATCTTAAATGTCGGCTGCGGAGGTTGTTCTTCTGTTTGTCTTGCCGGGGGCCTCAAAGAAGTAAACGATCTCAACACAATGCTTTCATTGACTTTTCAGAAAGATAACGTCCCTTTTGAAATTAATGGATTTACCGTAGAGCGTCAGTGCGAGATGGAATTTCTGTCTGAACTGGATTCGATGATAAACTCTTATGACGCAGTGCTTTCAATGGCATGCGGTGCCGGTGTTCAGTTTCTGGCTGAAAGGTTCCCTGATAAACCGGTTTTCCCCGCGCTAAACACCAAATTTGTAGGTGTGAATAAGGATATTGGCTGGTATGAGGAACGCTGTAAATCCTGCGGTGATTGTATCTTGGGACTGACAGGCGGGATCTGTCCGGTAACCATGTGTGCAAAAAGTCTTTTTAACGGTCCCTGCGGAGGTCCCCAGGATGGTCACTGTGAGGTAGATAAGGACATTCCCTGTGCCTGGATAAATATTTATGACCGGCTTAAACGCCAGAACAGGCTGGAAAATATACATAAAATATACGAGGCTCGTGAATGGCAGGATCAGATTCAGGGCCGTATTGTACTTGAGGCATATAAAGACAGGTATATCGTTGAAGAAGACTGAAAATAGTTTGGACTTGATCGTCTGTTTATATTTTTTTGAAAAATTAAAAAAACAGCTGTTATAAGTCCGTCAATTCTATCTTCTAATTACCTATTATAAGAGGCTTTAATATGAAATCAGGCAGTAATTTAGAAAAGGTCTTAAGGGATGGTAAATTTGCAGTTACCGGTGAGCTTGGCCCGCCCCGGGGCTCTGACCCGAATGTGATTAAAGAAAAAGCAGCCCATCTTAGGGGAATGGTTGACTCGGTAAATATTACCGATAACCAGACAGCCGTTGTGAGAATGGCAAGCTGGGCAGCTTCGACACTGCTGATTAAAGAAGGGCTTGAACCGAATTACCAGATGGTGTGTCGTGACAGAAACCGTATCGCTATGCAGTCTGATATTCTGGGTGCATATGCACTTGGAATACGAAATATCCTGTGTCTTTCCGGCGATCATCAGCTTTTTGGAGATCATCCAAAAAGTAAAAAGGTCTTTGATATAGATTCAATACAGCTGATCAGTATGGTTAGGAAAATGCGCGATGAAGGTAAATTCTTAAATGGTCAGGATATCGCTGAGCCTCCTAAAATGTTTATTGGAGCAGCGTCAAACCCTTTTGGAGAGCCCTATGAGTTTAGGGTTCATCGGCTTGCCAAAAAAATAGCGGCCGGTGCTGATTTTATTCAGACCCAGTGTATTTATAATATGGAACGTTTTAGAGAATTTGTAAAGCAGGCAAATGACATGGGCCTCACAGAAAAAGTCTATTTACTTGCAGGTGTGACTCCGATGAAGGCACTGGGTATGGCAAGATATATGCAAAAAAATGTTCCCGGCATGGATGTGCCTGACTGGGTAATAAAAAGGCTTCAGGGCGTTGAAAAGAAAAAACAGGGCGAAGAAGGGATTAAGATTTGTTGTGAACAGATAGAGGAGTTTAAACAAATGAAAGGAGTTTCCGGTATACATTTAATGGCAATTGAATGGGAACAGCGGGTCCCAGAAATTGCTGAAAAGGCAAATATTCTGCCGCGGCCTGTGGTTTAGCTTTTAGAGTAATACACAGATTGATTTCCATACTGTAAATTTACTTCTATACAAAATTTGAAGGTTAAAACATGAATAAAAAAATCTCTCTCCTGATGCTGATCTTATTTATGGTCTGTTCTCTTTTTTTTGTACAGAACAAAACGGCACATTCTGATGAAAGTGTAAATAAAGCGGATAAAGAATTATCTTCCCGTTTTATCACAATACCGGAAGACATAAAAACGATTGACCGGGCACCGGTAAAATTTCCCCATGATAAACACACAAAAGCGCTTGATAAAGATGAAGAAGGCTGTGAGCTGTGTCATCTGAAAGGCATTGATAATATTCTTGATTTTACCTATCCGCGAAAAAAAGCGGATGCCACTAGAGAAGCTTTTACAAATTCTTTTCATAATGAATGCATCGGCTGTCACACCGAAAAAAATAATGAGGACATAAAAACAGGACCGCTTACCTGTGGTGAGTGTCATGTTATTGATGACGATTTCCATAATAACGACTATCTTCCGATTATGCCTGAATATTATGAACCTTTAAGAGATACGTATCACAAAAACTGTATTTCATGTCATCAGGATCCGGCAAAAAAAGCCGAAGATGCCGGCGGACTGGATTGGAAGAGTTTTTATGTGAAAAAGCGTGAATTTATTGAAGCTGAAATTCCAGCAGTAAATTTTGATTATTTTCTCCATGACAAACATGAAAAAGCCCTGGATGAAAAATGCGAAAAATGTCACGCCCTTTCTGAAGAGAAAAAGAGTGAACTTGAAAAACTGGGGAAAGAACCGGTTTGCAGGGACTGGCTTCAAGAGTTACCGGAAGATAAAAGCTATAAAATTAAAGAATATGCCCATTCAGTCTGTATTAATTGTCATCTTGACAAAAAAGATAAAAATGAGGATGGCGGCCCGGTGTATTGTAAAGAGTGCCACCTGGCTGAAAAACGAACGGCCGATGACATGCTTGAGGTAAAACGAATTGAATGTGAACAGGATGAAAAAATCTTAATAAAACTCGAAAAAGATATGCGCATGAAGGAAGTTGCCTTTAATCATCAGTCTCACCAGAAGGTTACCCTTTCCTGTCAGGAGTGCCATCATGACACCATTCAGGCATGCAGCGTGTGTCATACTCTGGAAGGATCTGATAAAGGGGATAATATAACTCTTGCAGAATCATATCACAGCGTATCTTCATCCTGGGCTTGTATCGGCTGTCACGAAAATGAAAAGAAAAAATCTGATTGTGCCGGCTGCCATAACCTTCTGGATACCGGCCTTCTGGAATCAGCCTGTGAAACCTGTCATAACGGTGTGATCGAGGACCTTGATAAAAAGAATCCGCATCCTGCTCTGGAAAAGCTTTTTACTGATGATATTAAAAAGGAGATGGAAATAGACATCATTCAGGATGAGTATGAGCTGTCAAAGTTTCCCCATGACAAAATTGTTGCAAAACTGGTTGAGATATCTGACAACAGCACACTGGCGAGTTATTTTCATACGGACAACATGACCCTCTGTGCCGGATGTCACCATCTTACACCGCTTACTGCTAAGTCATCTGTTCCGCAGTGCAGAACCTGTCACACCGTACGGAAAGAACCCACGGAAGCCACCCCTGCTTTACTTGGCGCTTATCACCAGCAGTGTCTTGGCTGTCATATACAAATGGGCGGAACAGAAGAAGAGATGCCGCAGGATTGTGCCGGATGTCATGAGGAAAAAAAGTAACTAATTTTAATTAATAAAGTCGCTCTATTTTTTATAAGATTATTTTATATCCAAGAAATAAATACATGAGTAATAGTAGAAGAACATTTTTAAAAAAAATAACCGGTGCAGGAAGCCTGCTTTTTTTTGGAAATAAAAAATCGGCACAGGCCAATATACCCAAAGTCAGCCCGGATCAGTTTGGTGTGCTTGTGGATACCACACGCTGCGTCGGGTGCAGAAAATGTGAAGAAGCCTGCAATACTATTAATGAGGATCTACCCCGGAAATCGGTCTCTGTTTTTAAAGATAAAGATGTTTTTAAAGAACGCCGCAGGATGGATTTCGGCACTTATACGGTGGTAAACAAATACAAAAGTGCTAATGTTTCTGATAAACCGGTGTTTGCCAAATTTCAATGCATGCACTGCCTGTATCCCGCCTGTGTTTCCGCTTGCATCGTAGGCGCATTTACAAGGGATAAAGACGGTGCAATAACGTATGATTCCTGGAAATGTATCGGCTGCAGATATTGTCTGGCGGCCTGTCCTTTTCAGGTACCGGCGTATGAGTTTTCAAACATTCTTACCCCGCAGGTCAGAAAATGCACATTCTGTTTTGATACGCGTCTTGTAAAAGGACAGATCCCGGCTTGCGTGCAGGCCTGTCCCATGGAGGTCATGAAATTTGGGAAAAGAACTGATTTGATAAAAGATGCTCACGAAAATATTAAAAAAAATCCAGGCCGTTACATCCCGCACGTTTATGGGGAAAAAGAGGTGGGCGGTACCTCATGGATGTATTTATCAAACATTCCTTTTAACAGGATCGATTTTCCAAAACTGGGTTATCATCCGGTACCGGGATATACTGAACCGATTCAGCACGCAATCTTTAAATGGTTGCTCCCGCCGCTGGGGGTATACGCGGCTTTGGGCGGTATCTGGTTTTTTTTAAGTTCAAAAAAGAAAAAAGTAAAGAAGGATGAAGAAAACGGATCTTCATAACAGGTTGAAAGTACTTAAATTATTTAAAGTATCGAAAATGCCTAAATATAAAGTTATTTGATTATTAGGAACACGTGATGAGTCTTCACGAACATGCTGCACCCATTGAAAATAAATTTTTTACTAAAGGCATGATCATTTTTACTGCCGTGATGCTGACGGGTCTGAGTTTCGGTCTTTATAGAATGATTTTTGGTCTTGACGCTGCGACAAATTTGAATGACCAGTATCCACTGGGCCTTTGGATAGGAATTGATGTTGCAACCGGCGTTGCTCTGGCCGCAGGCGGCTTTACCTCCGGAGCTGTTGTCTATGTTTTCAATAGAGAGAACTTTCATGCCGTAATCAGACCGGCGCTTCTCACTGCAATGCTGGGATACACTTTTGTTGGCGTTGGCCTGATGTTTGATCTTGGCAGGTGGTATAATATCTGGCATCCGGCTATACCTTTTATGTGGCAGGGGAATTCCGTTCTGTTTGAAGTGGGTATGTGTGTAATTATTTATATTAATGTTCTCTATATTGAGTTTGCACCTATTGTATTTGAACGTTTTATCGGGCGGGTTAATCTGCCCGGAATGTTAGGCCGTTTTAATGACAGCGTTGATATTATTCTTAGATTCTTAAATCATGTGCTATCTAAAATAATGTTTATTTTTATTATTGCCGGAATTGTACTTTCATGCTGTCACCAGTCGTCACTTGGAACACTGATGGTAATCGCACCTTATAAAATACATCCCATTTATAATTCGCTTTTAGGCCCGCTTTTTTTTCTCACATCAGCTTTTGCCGTGGGGCTTACCATGATTATTTTTGAATCAATGATTTCCTGTTATGTGTTTGGCAGGAAACCTGAAATGCATATATTGACACCCCTCTCGAAAATTATTCCATACGTTCTTGGTTTGTATGTTTTTGTAAAACTCGGTGATATGATCTCACGGGGTACTTATGTTTTTCTGTTTGATAGCACGGCTCCGGTGATTATGTTCTGGATCGAGTTTGGGTTTTTGACGGTCGTTCCTTTTTTTATGTTTTTATCAGCAGATGTTCGAAAATCACACCGGGGGCTTTTTATTGCGGCTTCAATGTTTGTTCTGGGTGTTTTATTAAATCGCTGTACAATATTTTTTATTGCGTATACACCCTTGTACGCTGCAAAAGCGTATTTACCCGCTTTTAGTGAGTTCGCACTTACGATCGGTCTGATTTGTACGATTGTTTTTGTATACCGTGTTTTTGTTACGATCTTTCCTGTGCTTTCTGTTCCTGAGGAGAATGTTCCTGTTGAACAGGTCACCGGCTAATATTAATTTATATTTAAAAGGTATTAATAAACATGGAAAAATCAATAAAACTGGCTGTAACGGGAAAGGGAGGTGTGGGCAAAACCACGGTATCATCACTTTTATGCAGAGCATTTGTAGACATCGGTTATTCTGTACTGGCGGTAGATGCAGATCCGGATGCCAATTTGGCCACTGCGATCGGTTTTTCTGATGATATTGATATTCCGCCTTTAACTGAAATGAAGCAGCTCATTGAAGAACGAACCGGTGCACAGCCCGGTGCGGTGGGTTCTTTTTTTAAACTTAATCCAAAAGTTGATGATTTGCCTGAAAAATTATGGAAGGAAAAAGACGGGATTAAACTGCTTCGTATGGGAACGGTAAAAAAAGGCGGCGGCGGCTGTATCTGTCCGGAAAGCGCGATGCTTAAAACGTTGGTTCAGAACCTGCTTCTGTTCAGGAAGGAAGCCGTTATTATGGATATGGAGGCCGGAATTGAACATCTGGGAAGAGCGACGGCACAGGCTGTTAATCCGTTAATTGTGGTGGTAGAACCGGGAAAGAGGAGTATAGAAACAGCCCGCCAGATAAAAAGTCTTGCAGCGGATATTAAACTTGAAAATATTGCAATCATTGCAAATAAGGTTCGCACACAGCATGACATTGATTTTATAACGAGAGAAGCCGGCAGTATACCGATACTCGGTTTTTTACCCTTTAAAGATGATGTTTTAAAAGCAGACATGGAGAGTCTTCCGCCATGGGAGGTCTGTCCAGAGGCGCTTGTTTTAATAAAAGAAATAATTGAAAAACTAACGGGCGTAAATGTCCGGGAAACTGAAACCTAGTGTTATTTGATGTCATCCCAGGAAAAGATGCCTGGCCGGGTAAGGGTATTACACAACCGGGCAGTCTGTACTGTTTCGTCATGAAAGATATTTAACATAAGCATACTGAGTCCGCTTGCGGCAAGCATCGGCAGATAGGTTTTTTCAAGGAATGTGTTTTGTTTTTTTACTTTGTTACCGCTTGTGAGATTTGAAAGCGCAGCTATTGTTTTTACCGGATAACCTAGAACTTCCGGCAGCGCAGATATAACGGACAGAATTTCTCCAGCCTGCTTGTTACTCTGCTGCCACATAACGGGTGTCAGTACCGGGTCGATGATAAGGCGTTCTTTTTCAGGACCGTACTTTGAAAAAGCAGTATAAAGATCCACAGCCACATTCAGCCGGCTCACACTGTCAAAAGGGACATGGCCGTTTGGATATAAAAGATAACCGATAATATCGACATTAAACTCTTTCGCCAGGGGAAGTATATATTTAAGTTTTTTGGGCTCTAATGAAAAACCGTTAATAATAGCAGTTTTACAGTTAGCCTGAAGACCTGATCTGATTGCTGATGCATTTGCCGTATCCAGCAAAACAGGAAGATCAGAAACATCCTGGATGGCAGTAACAAGAAATTCCATTTTTTTATCACCGTTACGGGACAATGGACCGGAATTTACATCGATCGCTTCAGCGCCTTTTGATTCAGCTTTTTTGACCAGTGACTGTATCGGAACTGGATCAAATGTATCAATGGCTTTTTTAATATTATGATGTGTAATTTGAAGATTATCAGCAATAAGTTTCATATGCACAAACCAAAATAAAAGTGTTTTTGAATAATAACGGCAAATAGCAGCAAAATTAAATATATATTAAATTTTCTGGATATGAGATGCTAAAATATACATTTTTCTTGACTATTACACATTGCTAAAATATGTTGTTTGAAATAATAATATTCTACAATAAAGCATAGGGCAATACGATAAAAACACTATAATATACTATCTTAAGGGAATACGATGCTTCAAAATTATGTCCCTATATTAGTAATGTTTATATTCGCCATAGCAATATCCTCTATTATCATAATACTCTCCAGTCTTTTTGGCCCACATAGAAATTTTAAGGTAAAAAAAGAACCTTATGAGTGCGGCATCAAAACTGACGGTGCTAAATATTTAAAAACATCGATTAAATATTATGTTGTCGCTCTCTTATTTCTTGTATTTGATCTTGAATGTGTTTTCCTCTATCCATGGGCTGTTCACTTTAAAAGTTTGGGTTTTTTTGGATTTATTGAAATGACAATTTTTATTTTAATTCTTTTCATCTGCTATATATATGTCTGGAAAAAAGGGGCCCTTGAATGGGATTAGAAAATTATTTAAAACATGAGAATATTCTAGTCACGAATATAACAGATTTTGTGAACTGGGGAAGAAGTAATTCTATATGGCCATGTACTTTTGGACTCGCATGCTGTGCACTTGAGATGATGGCGACCAGCCTGGCATCTTATGATATTGCCAGATTCGGTTCTGAAGTTTACCGGCCTTCTCCCCGTCAGGCAGATCTTATGATCGTATCTGGAACGCTTACAAAAAAAATGTCGGTTATGGTAAAGCGCATCTATGAACAGATCCCTGAGCCCAAGTGGGTCATTGCCATGGGTGCCTGTGCTTCAACCGGAGGAATATTTAAAAGCTATTCAGTTGTCCAGGGGGTTGATCAGATTATTCCTGTTGATGTGTATATTCCCGGATGTCCGCCCAGACCGGAAGCACTGCTCGCAGCATTAATGAAACTTCAGGCAAAAATAAAAACGGAAAAACTGGATAGCCGTCCGGATGTCGATGAGTAATTTTTAATAACCCTTAATTTAGATTTAAATGATTATGGACACAGCATTGATTGTTGAAAAAATCAATAAATCATTACCCGGTTTAATTGAAGATCAAATCTGGTTCCGTGATGAGTTGCAGATCTATGTTAAAAAAGAACTCTTTATATCTTTCATGAAACACCTTAGATATAATGAAGACTTTAAGTTTGATCTGCTGCTTGATGTGGCAGGCATTGACCGATTTTCAATAAAACCGCGTTTTGAACTTGTTTATATATTATATTCTCTTGAATATAATATGCGTTTAATTGTTAAACTTAAAGTTGATATCTCTGATATTGTACCGTCGATGACAATTTTTTGGAAATCTGCCAACTGGCCGGAACGTGAAGTGTATGACTTACTTGGAATTAAATTTTCCAATCATCCTGATTTGCGGAGAATTTTAACCTGGGATAATTTTGAAGGTCATCCTCTTCGTAAAGATTTTCCCTTACAGGGTCCGGACTTTAATGAAAAATTTAATCCTGACTCTATTAAAGTTTATTAAATATGGCTGAATCAAAAACAACCATCTTAAATATGGGACCGCACCATCCGGCAACGCACGGTGTTCTGCGTCTGGTTCTTGAACTTGATGGTGAAACAATAGTAAAGGCAACGCCACATATTGGGCATCTGCATAGAGGTATAGAAAAAATTGCCGAAAACAAGAATTATCATCAGATCATTCCGCTTACTGACAGGCTTGACTATACTGCTGCCTCTCTAAATAACCTTGGATACTGCATGACCGTTGAAAAGCTTATTGGGGTTGAAGTACCCAAAAAGGCTCAATACATTAGAGTTATCATGTCTGAGCTTGCCCGTATCATGGGACATCATCTATGGCTCGGCAGCCATGCTCTGGATATCGGAGCGATGACGCTTATCTTTTATACATTCCGTGACCGTGAAATGATCATGAATATTAATGAGGAGCTTTCCGGTTATCGCCTGACACCCTCTTTTTTACGTTTCGGGGGTCTTGCAAAAGACATCACTCCTGATTTTATAAAATATGTCCGCGATTTTGTAAAATGGTTTCCTAAAGCTGTTGACGGTTACAATTCATTGTTAACAGACAATATTATCTGGAGAAAAAGAACGATGGGGATTGGGACGATCTCCGCCGAGGAGGCTCTAAATTATGGTATGACCGGCCCCAGCCTTAGAGGATCCGGAATTGGTTATGATATTAGAAAAGTTTTACCTTACTGCAGTTATGATGATTTTGATTTTGTTGTTCCTATTGGTGACAAAGGTGATGTGTATGATAGATATCTTGTAAGAATGGAGGAATTTAAACAGTCCCTTCATATCATTGATCAGGCTATAGAAAATCTCCCTGAAGGTCCTGTCAAGAGTGATAACCCATGGGTCTCAAACCCGGAAATAAACGAGGTGTCGGAAGATATCAGCGCATTAATTAGAAGATTTAAGATCCAGAGTGAAGGTGCAAAAGCGCCTGTGGGAGAAGTTTATCATTCTGTAGAAGGGTCAAAAGGCGAACTCGGTTTTTATCTTGTGGGAGACGGTACAGCACAGCCCTTTCGCATGAAGATCAGGCCCCCCTGTTTTATGTTAACCAGTGCCCTCCCCCGTTTACTGGAGGGACATATGCTCTCTGATGCCATATCAATAATTGGTAGTATAGATATTGTTTTGGGAGAGATCGATAGATAGTTTTTCTGTGCTTATGTTCAGGATTTTTTTTAAATTTAAGTGATACAAAAGGTTTTTATATGTCTGTAATATTTTTCAGTTCCTGGGGAAATGAGATAGTTGATAATCGGGACAAGCCCATAGAAGAATTTGCCCCGGTAAACAACATTTCCCTGCCTGAGTATTTTAATAAACATGAGGAGATCAAGGCCTTCATCGGCTGGTCCGGACTTGTGCTTCGTTCCACGGAAGTCAATGTTATTGATCTCTGCCGTGAACATATGAATGCTGTTCAAAATGCATCCTGTGGCAGGTGTTTTCCATGCAGAACCGGAACAAAAGTTATGCTGGACCTGTTAAATAAAATATGCAAAGGACAGGGAACTTTTGAAGATCTGGCTAATCTTGAAAATCTTGCAAAATCCATATCCGTTTCCTCTAAATGCGGTATTGGTCAGACCGGTCCGTTGCCGATTCTGCATGCCCTTAAATATTTTAAAAAGGAATTTAACCGGGTAATCCAAAAAAGTAAAAGAGTTTTTTCCGACTGTATTTATAAATCAAAAGTGTCTTCCCCGTGTACGGATGCGTGCCCGTTTCATCTTGATATTCCTGCATACGTGGAGTGTATAAAAAACGGTGAATTTGTAAAATCAATTAATATTATTCGTAATTGTCTGCCGATCCCGGGTATTCTGGGTCGTGTCTGTATTCGGCCATGTGAAGATAACTGCCGCCGATCAATTTTAGATAGTCCGATATCCATTAAAAACCTGAAACGTTTTGTTGCTGATCATGAGATTACCCGGAGAAAAACCCCGATCTTTTCAGTGCAGCCTTCATCCAGAAAAGGACGTGTGACAATTGTCGGAGCCGGCCCGGCGGGAATAACCTGTGCTTATAATCTATCATTAAAAGGTCATCAGGTAACGATATATGAGCGGATGGCAGAACCTGGAGGCATGTTAGCGGTTGGGATTCCGGACTATCGCCTACCCCGCAGTATTATCCGTAATGAATTTGAACAAATGCTTAGTCTAGGTATCACTGTACATTATAATACCATGGTTGGTAAAGATATACTCCTTAGCAAGCTGGAAAATGATTACGATGCTGTGCTGATCGCTATTGGCGCACATCTTGGAACTTCAATGCGTGTAAAGGGAGAAGACCAGAATTACCGGGGTTATATTCCCGGTGTTAAATATCTTCTTGATATCAACTCAGGGATAGATCCATATCCTGAAGGAAAAAAAGTTGTGGTTGTTGGCGGTGGTAATGTTGCGATTGACTGTGTCAGATGTTCCTTTCGTATCAACAAATCTGATGTAAATCTGGTTTACCGCAGGACGAAAAACGAGATGCCTGCTGACCATGAGGAAATCAGAGATGCTGAAGAAGAAAATGTTATCTTTCATTATCTTACCAATCCCACAAAAATTATTGCGGAAAACGGAAAAGTTACGGGTGTTGAATGTATTAAAATGGAACTTGCTGAACCTGATGAAAGCGGACGCCGCCGGCCTGTTCCTATTAAGAATTCAGAGTTTATTATAGATTGTGACATCGTCGTACCTGCGATTGGTCAATCCATTGACTTGTCCCTGCTTGAAGGTATGGACTGTATCAGTACAACAAGATGGAGTACCATCAGTGTGGATGAAATCACTAAACAGACAAGTTGTCCGAAGATATTTTCTGCCGGTGACTGTGAAACCGGTCCAACGGCCCTCATTACTGCATGTGCAAGCGGATATAGTGCAGCAGTTAATATAGATAAATTAATAAACGGAATTACCCTTGGGCCGGTTGAAAATGATATGTTTAATAAGTTTTTTTCATCCGTTAAACTTTATGATCCGAATGAATACATTGGGATTCCCGGTGGTAGAGAACGATATGAACTTGAAATGCTGTCTCCTGAATCAAGAAAAACGAATTTTGACGAAGTTGAAAAGGGTTTTTCACTTGTGCAGGCAATGGCAGAAGCAGACCGCTGTCTCAGATGCTATCGCGTTGCCACATTAGCTGTCTAATGATTAATTACATATAAATAGAGACAAGATATCAAAATGGTAACTCTTACAATTGACAATAAACAGGTCACGGTACCTGAAGGAACAACAATACTTAAAGCAGCACACAAAGTCGGTATACGGATACCGACTCTGTGTTTTCATGAAAGATTGAACCCTATTGGCTCATGCAGAATGTGTGTGGTTGATATCAACGGTTATACACAGCCTGTGGCTTCATGCACCACTCCGGTTATTAACGATATAATCGTAACGACGGATTCAGATCGTCTGTTTCGTATCCGGCAGGAAACATTAAAACTGATTCTGGTTAATCATCCTCTTGATTGTCCTATCTGCGATAAAGCCGGAGAATGTCTGCTGCAGGACCTTGCTTATGAATTTGGTATAGAAACATCAGGGTATCAAACGAATGGATTATTGCGAGATACCGATTATACCACACCACTTATACGCTACTGGCCTCAGCGCTGCATTATGTGTCTCAGGTGTGTAAGCGCCTGCCGTGAAATAAAAGGTCTCAGCGCGATTGATGTTGTGGGTAGCGGATACTTGTCTCAGATCTCTCCGGTCAATAACGATAAATGTGAATCTTGCGGAGAGTGCCTAATGGTATGTCCTACCGGCGCGCTCACAGAAAATCTCAGCCGTTATAAAACACGCCCCTGGATGGTGAAACGCGTAAAAACGACCTGCGCGTATTGCGGATGCGGCTGTCAACTTGAACTGAATGTAATGAATAACAGGGTTGTTGGCATAACGACCCGTCAGCAAGCCGGGGTAAATCGGGGCAGTCTTTGTGTTAAAGGACGTTTTGGTTATGAGTTTATAAGCTCTGATGAACGGCTTAAAAAACCACTGATAAAAGAAAATGGAGAATTTAAAGAAGCAACCTGGGATGAAGCCCTGTCCCTGGTCGCCGCCCGCTTGTCAAAAATAAAAGATGAGTCCGGTCCGGATGCCATTGCGGGTCTTTCATCCGCCCGGTGTACTAACGAAGAAAATTATCTTTTTCAAAAATTTATGCGTGCAGTGATTGGAACAAACAATGTCGATCACTGTGCACGTCTCTGACACTCTTCAACTGTGGCAGGTCTTGCCGCAACATTTGGCAGCGGAGCCATGACAAATCCCATAAAGGATGTTCTTAAATCAGAAGTGATTCTCATAACAGGCACTAACACAAGCGAGAACCACCCGATTTTTGCAAACTATATTAAGGAAGCGATATTAAAACATGATACAAAACTTATTGTGATCGACCCTCGTCGCATTGATCTTGTTGATTTTGCAAATATATGGCTTCGTCCAAACCTCGGAACAGATATTGCCTGGATCAACGGAATGATGCATGTGATTTTAAAGGAAAATCTCCATGACCGTAAATATATTGAATCACGCACAACAGGTTTCGAGGACTATAAAAAATGTATCGAAAAATATAACCCAAAATATGTTTCTGGAATTACCGGTATCCCTGAAAATGATCTTTGTGACGCTGCACGTATCTATGGTATGGCAAACCCCGCATCAATTCTCTATGCCATGGGAATCACCCAGCATACTACCGGTACGGATAATGTCAAATCACTGGCTAACCTTTCCATGCTCTGCGGCAATGTGGGCGTTGCGGGCGGCGGTGTAAATCCGCTTCGCGGACAGAATAATGTTCAGGGTGCGTGTGATCTGGGAGCTCTTCCAAACGTTTTTACCGGCTATCAGAAAGTCATCAATGAAGATACTGTTAATAAATTCATGAATGCGTGGAACGTAAATTTTCTTTCTTCAAAGCCGGGGTTAACACTCACAGAAATGTTTTCAGCTGCAGAATCAGAAAGTGTCCGTGCTATCTATGTAATGGGCGAAAATCCCATGGTCAGCGACCCGGACCTTAACCATATTGAAAAATGTATTGACGCCCTTGAGTTTTTTGTAGTGCAGGATATCTTTCTTACAGAGACTGCTAAGCATGCTGATGTGGTGTTTCCTGCTGTATCGTTTGCTGAAAAAGACGGAACATTTACCAACTCTGAAAGGAAGGTCCAGCGCATAAGAAAGGCTGTTGACCCTCCGGGTGAGGCAAAAGAGGACCGGCTTATTATCTCAGAGCTTGCGGGAAAGATGGGCTATAAAATGGAATATGCTGATGCTTTCTCAATCTTTGAAGAGATCCGCAGTGTTACACCAAGTTATGCAGGTATCACTTACAGCCGCATTGAAAAGGATGAGATCGCATGGCCCTGCCCTGCTAAAGACCACCCGGGTACTCCGATCCTTCATGTGGGTGAATTTTCCATCGGACGCGGTATTTTTTCTGCGATCGACCATAGACCTCCTGCAGAAATCCCGGACAGAGATTATCCTTTTTTTATGACAACAGGCAGGGTACTTGAACATTTTCATACAGGAACCATGACCCGCAAGGGAAAAGGTTTAAATCAGCTCTATCCTGAACTTCTTGTTGAGATTCATCCTGATGATGCACAGTCATATACACTTACAGATGGTGATGCTGTTACAATTTCCTCCCGGAGAGGAACAATTACGGCAAAAGCACAGGTAAGCAGACGTCCGGGTAAAGGTGTTATTTTTGTCCCTTTTCATTTCCATGAGAAAGCTGTTAATCGTTTGACAAACAGCGCATTGGACCCGGTGGCAAAGATACCTGAATATAAAGTATGTGCGGTCAAGCTTGAAAAAGCTTAATTAAGGAGCATAGCCGGATGATTGAATTTCTTTTAATTACAATCATAAAAGCCCTTGTGATAATAGGGATAACGTTCCTCATTGTTGCTTATTCTACCTGGTTTGAGAGAAAGTTGCTCGGTCATATACAGCTGAGACATGGTCCCATGCGTGTAGGCTTTCATGGACTACTTCAGCCGATAGCTGACGGAATAAAATCACTTTTTAAGGAGGACGTGATCCCGGAGAATGCTGACACACCCGTGTTCCTCATGGCTCCGATGATCAGTCTTTCCGCTGCAATACTGCTGCTCTCTGTAATACCTTTCGGACCTCCGATATATATCCCAATAATCGAAAGAGAGTTTACTCTATGTTTGGCAGATATAGATATCGGGATCCTTTTTGTGCTGGGTATTTCAACTATTGGTGCATACGGCTGCATGCTTGGAGGCTGGTCCTCGGGAAATAAATACGGTGTTATCGGCGGTCTGCGGTCCTCTGCACAGATGATCAGTTACGAACTGCCGTTAGTCTTATCAGTGATACCCATCATAATGGTTTCCGGCACGTCCAGTCTAGTAGAAATTGTTCAAAGCCAGGCAGGCTTATGGAATGTTGTTAAGTGCCCTTTTACTTTTATTGCTTTTATTCTTAGTGTTATCTGCGGTCTAGCAGAGCTTAACCGAACTCCTTTTGATATGGCTGAAGCAGAGGCTGAGCTTGCCTGCGGTTATAACGTTGAGTACAGCAGCCTTAAATTTGCTCTTTTTTTTATTGCAGAATACATGCACATGTTTATTTTTGCCGCAATCACAACAACTCTTTTTCTGGGCGGCTGGCAGGGCCCGGAAATTCCTTTTATAGGTGCCGGCCTTTCCGGTTTATTCTATTTTTCAATTAAAACTTTTTTAATAATTTTTATTTTCATCTGGGAACGCGCTACTTTCCCCAGGCTTAGATATGATGAAGTTATGCAGTTCGGCTGGAAGATACTTTTTCCTGTTTCACTTGTTAATATTTTGTTTACAGGACTTTGGTTACTAACATTTAATTAAATCAACAATCATACTATGAAATACGATTATACGATTAATGTAAGTCTAAACAGGCCTGAAAAGGGGAAATACATACTCCCTCTTCTTAAAGGATTGTTTTATACGCTTAAACAGCTTTTCACAAAACCCATTACCATTGAATACCCGACAAAAAAAAGAGAAGTCAGTAAACGATGGAGAGGACTGCACCGTCTCAAAACGGATGATAAAGGTAAATTAAAGTGTGTTGCCTGCGGTCTTTGTGCCGCTATATGTCCTTCTGATGCGATCAAGGTATGTCCTTATGAAGAAGAGGGAGGAGAGCGCTATCCAAAAGAATTTATAATTGATGAGATCCGGTGTATTTTCTGTGGTTTCTGCGCTGAAGCCTGTCCTATGGATGCGATTGAGCTTACCGGAGTTTATGATTATGTGGATTATAATCGAAGTGATTTTATATTTGATATTTCAAAACTAAAAACCCCTGAAGAGTTTATTTTTAAAGGGAAGTAGCAGGTTGTTTTTTATTAATAAATTGGAGAAATAATGGAAACTGTCCTCCTGATCATATTAGGTTCTTTGGCGATTACCGGTTCGCTTATGGTTATTTTCTCAAAAAATACTGTTCACAGTGCGCTGTGGATGGTCTCATTTTTCTTTTTCATAGCCGGCATCTATATCCTGCTTCATGCTGAATTTATTGCAATGCTGCAGCTTATCGTATATGCGGGGGCCATCATGATGTTTATTCTCTATGCCATTATGATGCTAAACATTCGTGAGGAATTAAGCGACCGTATCCCTGTGCAGCCTCTTAAACTAGCGGGAATCGCCCTTTTAGGATTCATTTTCCTCTTGCTTTTACCTATGGTGGTCTTTGGTGTTAATCACAGCATGCTGACAGCATCCGGCCCGTTTACGGAGCAGATCGTTGAAAAGTTCGGACATATGGCTGTTCTTTCGAATTATCTTTTTTCTGACTTCCTGCTTCCATTTGAGATCACATCTATTCTTTTGACTGTAGGTGTTGTCGGATCTGTTATGCTGGCAAAAAAATAACGTTAACGAAAAATATCAGGTTATTACCATGGCAGAAATGCAGGATATCAATCTCTACCTTTTTCTCTCGGCCATTATGTTCATTATTGGTGCCGCAGGAGCGATTACCCGCAGAAATGCTATAGTCGTCTTTATGTGTATAGAAATAATGCTTTGTTCTTCAAGCCTGCTTTTTATTGTTTTCGGCCGTGCAACCCGTACTTTTGACGGAACGTTTATGATTATGTTTATTATGACAGTTGCTGCTGTAGAAGCAGCAATAGGCCTTGCGATCTTTATACTGATGTACAGAAAAACAGGATCCATTGATCTGGATAAATTCAATATTATGAAGTGGTAAAGGATTTTTTATGCTTGACAAAATATGGTTAATTCCAGCGCTCCCCTTAATCGGGGTCCTGATCAATGGACTCTTTGGGCGTTATATTGAAAAGATCAACAAGAACATTATTCACTGGGTCGCGTGCGGAACCGTTTTTCTTTCCTTTGTGATCACTTTTATCATCTTTATACAGCTGCTGGGTTTTGCACCCGAAGATCGTCTTTATGAATATACCCTGTTTAACTGGATCAGTTCGGGAGTTTTGCAGACATCTATAGCATATCAGGCTGATCCGCTTTCAATATTCATGTGTCTGTTCGTAACTGGAGTCGGATTTTTAATACACATCTATTCAATTGGATATATGGCACACGATGAGGGGCGTTATTACCGCTATTTCACATATCTGAACCTCTTTATGTTTTCAATGATCAATCTTGTTCTCGCCAACAATTTCCTCTTGATGTTTCTCGGGTGGGAAGGTGTAGGGCTGTGTTCCTATCTTCTGATCGGATTCTGGTTTAGCAAGGAAGAAAATGCGATTGCAGGTAAAAAAGCATTTATTACAAACCGGGTGGGTGATTTCTGTTTTATTATAGCAATGCTTATGCTCTTTTGCGGACTCGGCGAACACGGCATCTGGTCTTTCAGGTTTTCGCAGATATTTCCAAACGTTCATCTTTTGTCGCCGGAAATGATTACTGTGATCTGTCTTCTTTTCTTTGCCGGCTGCACCGCAAAATCAGCACAAATACCCTTATATATCTGGTTACCGGATGCCATGGCAGGTCCAACACCGGTAAGCGCACTCATCCATGCAGCAACCATGGTGACTTCTGGAATCTATATGGTGGTTCGCTCAAACATCCTGTTTTCGCTTTCACCGACGGCACTGTGTGTTATTGCCTGGACCGGTGCTTTAACCGCACTTCTTGCGGCCTCCATAGGTCTTGTCCAAAATGACATTAAAAAAGTCCTTGCCTATTCCACCGTAAGTCAGCTGGGTTACATGTTTCTGGCTCTTGGTGTAGGCGCCTTTACAGCAGGGATCTTTCATGTCCTGACCCATTCTTTTTTCAAGGCACTTCTATTTATGTGTGCAGGAAGCGTAATTCACGCTATGAGCGGTGAGCAGGACATGCGCTTCATGGGAGGTCTTCGAAACAAAACGCCCATTACCTTCTGGACAATGGCCATAGGCACAATTGCTATTGCCGGTATTCCGCCTTTTGCCGGATTTTTCAGCAAAGACGAAATTCTCTGGAAAACATTTGCCAGCGGGAACATACTGCTCTGGATTATCGGTGCTGTTGCAGCCGGCATGACCGCCTTTTACATGTCGAGGCTAATGTTTATGACCTTCTTTAACAATTGCCGTGCATCAGATGAGGTTAAACACCACATCCATGAATCACCAAGGACCATGACGGTGCCGCTTATGGTCTTAGCATGTCTTTCTATTATTGGAGGGTTCTTAAATGTTCCCCACGCTCTGAAATATATTGCAATATTCGGTGAGGAAAAAGCACATCATTTTCTTGACCCTGTCATAGGGCTTGGGCCGGATAAGATACTTCAGAAAGCAGGTCATGAAATCGCACATCAAGCCTCCCATGCCACCGCGCATCATTCTCTTTCACTTGAATACGGTCTTATGCTTCTTTCAATTACTATTGCTCTTGCCGGGATTTCTATTGCTTATATGATGTATATTAAGAAAAAAGACTGGCCGGAAAAGCTCGCCTCAAGATTCTGTACTTTACATAAGGTGGTCTTTAACAAGTGGTATGTAGATGAACTGTATGCTTTTCTGTTTGTGAGGCCTTTTCATGTCCTCAGTAATTTTTTCTGGAAAGGCATTGATGTCCCGATTATTGACGGTATGGTCAATGGCATTGCACGTATTGTGCTCTGGAGCAGCACTGTGCTTCGCCACGTTCAAACAGGCCAGTTACAGAGCTATGCAATTTCTGTTATTTTTGGAACGCTGTTACTGATGTTTTACTATTATTTTCACGTAGATCTGTAATATGACATTGGAGACCTATAGATGAATCAGTTGAATTTTCCGATTATCAGCCTCATAACTTTTTTTCCTGTTTTCTGTTCGCTCATTCTGATGATGCTTGATAAAGACAGAAAAGAACTTCTGCGCGTGACCGCACTTGTTTTTTCTGTAATTGAATTTATGATCTCCTTACCCCTGCTGGCATATTTTAATTCCGGAACCCCTCAGATGCAGTTTGTTGAGCATGTCCCCTGGGTCGAGTCTATCGGTATGAGCTATTTTATGGGAATTGACGGGATAAGCCTGTGGATTATCATGCTCACAACATTTCTCACACCAATATGCATACTCAGTTCATGGAGCTATATTCAGAAATATGTAAAAGAGTACATGGTTTGTCTTTTAGTCCTCGAAACGGCTATGCTCGGAGCACTTGTGTCTCTTGACCTGATACTTTTTTATATCTTCTGGGAACTGATGCTGATTCCCATGTACATGCTGATCGGTGTCTGGGGAGGCCCCAGAAGGATATATGCGGCTGTTAAGTTTTTCATATATACTGCAGCAGGAAGTGTTTTTATGCTCCTTGCGATTATATTTCTGTTTTATTACAATCATAAAATAAACGGTATTTACACATTTAATCTTCTTGAGTTATATACACTAAACATACCTATTTCTATTCAGTTCTGGCTGTGCAGTGCTTTTTTTCTTTCGTTTGCGATTAAAGTTCCTATGTTTCCCCTTCATACCTGGCTCCCGGATGCACATGTTGAAGCCCCCACCGCAGGAAGCGTTATCCTTGCCGGTGTACTTCTTAAAATGGGGACCTACGGATTCCTCCGTTTCGCGATGCCGCTTTTTCCCTATGCAACCCATCAGTATGTTCCCATAATAGCGACGCTATCCGTTATAGGCATTATCTACGGCGCAATGGTTGCGATGGTTCAGACTGACATAAAAAAACTGGTGGCTTATTCCAGCGTCAGTCATCTCGGATATGTCATGCTCGGTATCTTTGCATTGAACATGCAGGGCATAGAAGGCGGTCTTTATCAGATGCTTAACCATGGTATCAGCACCGGCGCCCTGTTCCTTATCGTTGGCATGCTCTATGAACGCCGGCATACAAGACAAATCTCGGACTTTGGCGGTATCGCCAAAGTCATGCCTGTTTTTGCCACCTTTTTTATGATCGCAACACTTTCATCTATCGCAGTTCCGGGGACAAATGGATTTGTCGGTGAGATCATGATCCTGATAGGTGCATTCCGGTCTTATCCGGTTTTTGCTGTCATTGCCGTCGCGGGTGCGATCCTGGGCGCAATGTATATGCTCTGGATGTATCAGCGTGTAATGTTCTGCTCTTTAGATAAACCGGAGAACCAGAATCTTAAGGATTTAAACATGCGGGAGATTATTACTTTACTTCCGCTTGCAGCTCTTGTTTTTATTATGGGTTTCTTTCCCGGACTGTTCCTGCGAAAGATGGATGTAAGCGTTGAGCATTTTTTGGATCATTATAACAGCCGTTATGAGAGCTATGTAATAATGCAAAAAGATTTATCTTCTCAAGGACCTGAAACATTTATGAAAAAACAAATAAAAAACTCTTTTCAAAAAGAGATAAAAAACAAAGGAGAATAATTGATGCTGGAATTTGTAGCCCCGGCACTTAATATAAAAATACTCTTACCCATAATCATTATTACGGTCACGGCTTTGACCGTACTTCTGATCGATGTCTTTTCACCTCGGGAAAAGAAATCACACCTTGGATATATCGCGCTATTTGGAGTTTTTTGTACACTTATAAGTGTTTTTAAGCTGATGCCAATTTCGGTGTCCGCGTATAACGGAATGTTTCTTCATGACGGTTTCTCGTCATTTATTTCAATTATTGTCTGTATTATAACACTGCTTACCATACTTATATCCATCAACTATCAAAAAATTGTCTCAACCATCAATTGCGGAGAATATTATTCCCTGCTGATGTTTGCATCTCTGGGAATGATTTTGATGGGCTCTTCAGGAAATCTTATAATGGTGTTTCTTGCCATTGAAATAATGTCAATCGCTATTTATGCACTGGCCGGTTTCAGAAAGGAAAATGATAAATCAATCGAGTCTGCTCTGAAATATTTTCTCCTGGGTGCATTTGCGACGGGCTTTCTTTTATATGGTTTTGCTCTTATTTATGGTGCTACCGGAACTATGGATATTGTAAAAATAGGCGCTGTATTAAAAGCCAACCCCAAAATAATGCATACTCCCTTTTTGATGTGCGGAATAGCGATGATGACCGTTGGTTTTGGTTTCAAGATCGCCATGGTCCCTTTTCATATGTGGACACCCGATGTCTATGAGGGTGCACCGACCCCGATAACAGCCTTTATGGCAACCGGTGTCAAAACCGCATCTATAGCTGCCATGATGCGTGTTTTCTTCATTGCACTGGGTCCGCTTCAGCCTGACTGGACTACCATCATGTGGATCATCGCAGCCTTGACAATGCTGGTTGGAAATATTATGGCGCTTACGCAAAAAAATATTAAAAGAATGCTGGCCTATTCGAGTATTGCACATGCTGGATATCTTCTTATTGGTTTTGTTGCAGGAACCCAACTGGCGTTTGCTGGAATTCTCTTTTACCTTTTAGGATATGCTTTTATGAACCTGGGCGCTTTTGGTGTAATTGCACTTCTCGGTAAAAAAGAGAAAGAATATACTCAGATCAATGATTTTGCAGGACTGGGTTTTAAATATCCACTTTTGGGTATATCCATGTCTATCTTTATGTTTTCAATGGCCGGTATTCCGCCTACAGTCGGTTTTATGGGAAAATTATATATTTTTACAGCAGCGATTAAATCGGGATTTATATGGCTGGCAATTATCGGGGTGGTTAATAGCGTGATATCCTTAAACTATTATCTCAGGGTCTTTGTCGTTATGTATTTTAAAGAGGCCGATAAAGAAATATCATTCCCCACCCCGTCCCCGGCAATTGTTGTGGCGCTTCTCATCGCTGCTTCCGGTGTGCTTTTGATGGGAATTCTTCCCTCAGATTTCTGGGAGATGGCTCAGGAAGCCACTCTTATGTAATGTTAATCATTCCGGATTCAGGAGATATTACCAGCCGCTAATAATATCTTCTCCCCTGCGTTTGGCAACTTCGTCCTGAAACTGATGGAACCTTACACCGACCACATTAACCAGATATGACATGAAGGTGTAGCCGATTTCGGTGTCTTTTTTAAAAAGTTTTTCAAACCGGTCCTTTTTAATCTTAATTGTTTTACAGGTCCTGCTTGAGCAATATGCGGAAAGCCTGTATTTATATGGAAGAACAAAACATGACCATCCAAAAGCCTGAAATTTTGTTATGGTCGCTATCGTGTTTGATTTTGAAGTGGGGCGTCCGGGCAGGTCAAACCGCATGTCTATCTCTCCGTCAATCATGATCCAGAGTTCTATTGCGTCATCACCTTCGGTAAAGAGTTTTTCGTCTTTTTTAAAATCCCGTCTTTTACAGTATTCCTGAACCAGCTTTAGCTGATCTTTATCAAGTCCTTTAAAGGCTTCTATTTTTTCCATTATATCGAGAGTTGCCATGGGTTTCTCCTATAAGATCTAAGTTATAACGATTAGACTATGTAATATATACCTTAATATAATGTAAATGCAATTAATATTTTGGATAATATTGTAATATGCACAAGACGTGCGAAAGGTTATGAAACATATGATAACATTATAATTACAACAAGGACCTAAGATATTATTTTCGTAATCATGTATTCAGTAGCCTTATTGTTATGATTTTTGCAATTTAAGCTGTAATTTGTTAATATTTAAAATCAAAAAATACAGGTTAATTATTTTACGGGTTAATTCAAGGTTAAATGACCAGGAAAAGAGTTATGGAAAATACCAAAAAAAACGGATTTGACGCTGCCTATGAGGAAGCTTTTAATCTTGCCTGCCGCGAGTTAATGAATAAAGATATTTACCAGTGCTGTAAGGATGCCGGGGCTGATATTAGCACTCGTTTGGATGCCCGGTTTTTAGTTTCTGTTAAATTTATGGAAAAAATCGTAACCATTGAAATGCCTGAATTTAAATTTACAGTTAAGGGGTCTTACACCGTTGATATCTGGGAAAAAATACTGATACTTCATTACCTGACTAACGCAAACGCTTATCCTTTAACTGATTCTCTTATTACCTATCGTCAGATTAAATCCGGCTCTGTATACTATCCCACTTTTGAAAAAAGAAGTATCATCCCTTTTACAAATTTTTTTGCAGAAAATCCGGATTCACTTCTTAATGTTGCAGGGCATCTTAATGGTGAAAAATATGATTCCGGCGATATTGGAATTAAGTTGATGGCTTTTCCCTTTGTACCGCTTTATTTTGTTTTCTGGAAAGGTGATGATGAATTCCCAGCTTCCGGAAATATCCTTTTTGATTCAACCATAGAAAAAAAACTCTCGGCAGAAGATGTGGCGGTTTTGTGTCAGCAGATTGTTTTTAAATTGATACATATATCAAAAAAAGATAATTCAAACAGTTAATTGTGTTTATGATATTATCACTGGATTACAAATTATTATAAGGATATCCGGGTAGGTTTTTTGTTAAACATGTTATTAAAAATCTGTTAAAATACAACATATTGTGGTATTTTAATTTAGTTATACAGGTGCTTGATAATAAAAATTATTAGAGAAAGATACGAAATGGAAAAAAACTTAGAAAACATTGTAAATATGGTCTATCCGGGAAGAGTGATTATCATTGGAAAAACTCCTGCTGGTGATGATGTGGTCATGTACGCAATAACCGGTAGAAGTCCTTCCAGTCAGGCTCGAAAACTTGAGATCAATGAAGCGGACAAAAAGATATTTGTAAAACCGACAGATGAGGAAACTTTGAAGACGGGTAATCCTGATCTTCTAGTTTACCCGGCAATTATCTGTAAAAACGGTATCGCCGTCAGTAACGGCAAGCAGACCGAAGATGTTTTTAATTGTCTTGAGACCGGCAAAAATCCAGCCCAGGTTCTTATTGACAGTCTTGAAAAATGGGAATATGAACCGGATGATCCAAACTTTACGCCAAGAATAAGCGGATGTATCACTGATGGTGCAGCCTTAAGCGTTTTAAAGCGTGCAGACGACGGATCCGTTATCCGCAATACCTTTAAGATCCCGATGATTTCCGGTAAGGGAAAAATGATCTCGACCTATACCGGTGTTAATCAGAATCCCCTTCCCTCCTTTGCCGGAGAACCTCAGGATGTGGACATTTCATGGACATCACCTGAAGAAGCAGTAAGTGCTTTTTATGAAGCACTTGGACCTGCTGATGGAGAACCTGATTTCAGGGTAACCGCAGCTGTTGCTTTTTTAGACGCTGCAGGAACAATTACAATGAAAGTTAAGAATAGAAACGCATAATCATAAGGAGCTAATACCATGCCAACAGATGTTTCCTCTTTTAAGGATGTATATAAAACCGCAATTACCAGCGACTTTCCGGAAGAAGCAGCACTTCTCCTGGGTGATAAAAAAATACCCTTAAAGAAAATACCGACCCAGTTACGCTACGGAACAAATCCCCATCAGCCTTTTACCGCCTATGCGCCGTCTGAAAGCAATTTGCTTACAGTCGGTAATCTTGAAATGCTGAAAGGCGGCAAGGCAGGTCTTTCATTAACAAATCTTCAGGACATGAGCCAGTCTCTGAATATTCTTAAATATTTTGACCGTCCGGCCTGTGCTGTGATGAAGCATGTCAATCCCTGCGGTTTTAAAGTGCAGACGGAGAATGAATCACTTGAAACAATATATAAAATTGCCCGGGATTGTGATTCGCGCAGTGCATTTGGCGGTGTTGTTGCATTTAATGTTAAGGTTGATGCACCAACGGCTGAAGCAATAATGGAAACCTTTATTGAGTGCGTTATCGCACCCGATTTTGATGATGAAGCACTTAAGATCCTGAGTATAAATGAGGGGTCTAAAAAACGGAATAATGGAATCAGGCTTGCTAAAATCTCAAATATGAAAAAGATTCCAAAGTATATCGGCGATGATGTTTCCGGTTTATATAATCTCCGTAATCTTGCGGATGGTACCATCACCCTTGAAGTCCCTTATCTCACCCGGGTAAAATCTGCTGCTGATTTTGTTTCTGATCCCATGATACCCAATTCTAATCCTGAAAAAAATGAAGGAAAAGATATTATTGTTAAACGCCAGCCGACGGAAAAGGAATTGGATGACTGTCTGACTGCCTGGTATGTTAATATTAATGTCCGTTCCAACGGTATTGTATTTGTGAAAAATGGAGCAGCCATTGCTGTGGGTACCGGGGAACAGGAACGTATCGGTGCTGTTGAACAGGCAATTGATAAGGCGATCAAAAAAGGGCATGATCTAAAAGGATCAGTCATGTCCTCTGATGCATTTTTTCCGCAGCGTGATTCTATAGACACCGTAGCTGAACATGGTGTGACTGCTGTGGTATGGCCTGCCGGCTCGATGCAGGATGCCGCTGTGATCCAGGCAGCCAATGACCATGATGTTGCTTTAATGGCAACTCTGGAGCGCTGTTTTCTCCATATTTAGCTGGAAAAGAAAGTACTTAAATTATTTAAAGTGACTAAAGTACTTAAAGTAAGATAAACCGGTTAGAATTACGTGACAAAAAAGTAACGAGTGAAAAATAAATAATGTGTTGTAAACCGCGTTTTCTGAGGACTCTTTGAGAGGCAGCGTTTGACATTGGTTTACATATAGAAGGATTAATACAAGCAAAAATGGACCGTAAGAAAATAGAAAAATTAACCGCAGAGCTGATCCAGGCGATCGGAGAGGATCCTGAACGAGAAGGTCTTAAAGATACGCCGTCGCGCGTGGCAAAATCGTTTGAAATGCTTTATGGCGGATATCAAAAAGACCCAAAAGATCTGATTACCCTTTTTGATGGTGAGGACTATGATCAAATGATTATCTGTAAAGATATTGATTTTTATTCCACCTGTGAGCATCATCTGCTGCCATTCTTTGGGAAGGCCTATGTCGGCTATCTGCCTGATAAAAAGATCATCGGTATTTCTAAAATACCCAGGATTATTGAAATATTTGCAAGGCGATTACAGAACCAGGAACGCTTGACCATGCAGATCGCAAATACGATTAATGATCTTTTAAAACCCCAGGGGGTGGGAGTGGTTATAAAAGCACAGCATCTCTGTATGCTGTCACGTGGTGTTGAACGCCAAAATGCAGTGATTACAACCTCGTCCTTTACAAATCTGTTTAAGACAAATCAGAAGACCCGATCTGAATTTCTTGGCCTTATTTAATATTAAATTTTTTAGATTACAAAAAAAGCATTGGGAATTACTATTCTCAATGCTTTTTATTATCGGGTTGTTTTGTTATTTCTTAATCTTCAGGAGTATCAAAACTGTATTTAACAAGCTGATAATTTTCTCTTAGTTTGTTAACTTCTGCTTTCACATCTTTTTTATCGATCACAATTTCTCTCATCAGTATGGCGATTTTCTCCATTTCAGGCTCGTTCATACCAAAACGAGTCATTTCAGCAACTCCGATTCTTAAGCCCTCCGGATTGTTGTGGTTTTTAAGCGGTTCATGGGGAAGCATGTTCATGTTTAAAATAATATCACTTTGTTCGAGAAGTGTTGATACCAGACTTCCGCCGCCGTATTCCTTCACATTAACAGCCACCTGGTGGCTTTCCGTATAACCGAATTCTTTTGCTTCTACACTAAATCCTTCTTTTCCCAGGGATAGAGCAAGATGCTTTGCATTTTTAATGATCTGTTCAGCATACGGATCACCAAATTCCATAAACTCAAGTGTACTTAGAGCCATTTGTGCCAGAGTTCCCAGATGATGGTTGCTGGATGATCCCGGGAAAGCGCCTCTGTCAACCTTTCTCCATGAGTCAGCATCCATATTGCTTAATATAAGACCGCGCTGTGAACCAAAATAGGTCTTATGGGTACTGGCAGAAACCATTAAGGCACCATCAGCAAGGGGATCCTGAAAACGTTTACCGGCGATTAAACCCAGTACATGTGCGCCGTCATAAATGATTATTGTTTTATTATTTTCACAGACATCACGAAGTTCTGCAATGGGCTCTGGAAACAGAAATAGACTTTTCCCAAGAACGATAATTTTCGGTTTAATTGAATTAATCAGGTCTTTTGTTTTTTCAATATCCAGATGATATCCGTCTGATGTTAAGGGAAAATCAATGATATTTTTTGTAAATTTTCCAAGAGACCCCAAACGATGATGGCTGATGTGGCCGCCGCCGGGAGTTGAGTTAGCCATTACTATATCTTCTCTATGAACAAATTTACTAAAAATAGCTTCATTTGAGTTTGTACCGCTTATCGGCCGAACTTCGGTATGTTCACATTTGAAAATATTTTTAAGATTAAGTTTCAGATCATTTTCGATCTGATCAATAAAATTTGTGCCTTTATAATAGCGTTCTCCTGGATGTCCTTCAGCATATCTGTGGGTAAAGTCAGACCCTGCAAAAGCCCTGACTTTTCTGCTTTGAACATTTTCACTGGCAATCAGATTGATACATCTGTCTCGCCAGCTATCCTGATTTTTGATTAAATCGGCTGTTTTTTCAAAATTAACTTTATTCATTCTTTGATTACTCCGTTAAACCTATTTGTTAAAATTTATAAGCAAAAATAATAGCATAACCCATTTTGTATTTAAAGTTTTTTTTAAAATACCATTTTTTTATTGACAAAATATTAACTGTGAATGTAAATTTATAAGCTTAAGTCTGTTAAACATGTTCTAGTAAGTTATTAGAATAAACATGTAACTATATGAAATAACATAATAATGATTATAGACGCCCATACCCATATATTTCCTGATGACCAGGCCAAGGTGTTTTTACGAAATACGGCTGAGATGTTCGGGGTTAAAACATACGGCCTTGCCACTGAGACTGATCTTTTGTCTCAGATGGATCAAAATAATATATCATATTCAGTTATTCATATGGTTGCCCCCTTTCCTTCCGGAGTTAAAGAGACCAACTCCTGGCTTATTAATTTAAACCAGGATAGATTAATTAAATTTGGAACCGTACACCCGGAATATAAGAAATTCAAAGATGAGATTAAAAGACTTAAAGATCATAATGTTTGCGGTGTTAAGTTTCAGCCAGATATTCAAAGGTTTCATCCGGATGATAAAACCTCAACTTATCCACTTTATGAAGAGCTTGAAAAGTCAGGAATGAAGGTCATGTTTCATATTGGAGGCGAACCTCTACCCGGCCCAAGGGATAGATCAAAACCTTATATGATAAGAAAAATCGCACTGGATTTTCCAGATCTTAAAATTGTTGGTGCACATCTTGCCGGACTGAATATGTGGGAGGAGACATATGATAATCTTGTGGGCCTTAAAAATATTTACATGGAATCATCACTTAGTTATCAATTTATAGATCTGGATATGGCGGAAAAGATAATCAAGGAACATGGAACAGATAAGATATTTTTTGGGTCTGACTATCCTTTTGGATCTATAAAGGAATCTGTTCAGGCAGCAAAGGCCGTAAATTTTCTATCGGATGAAGAAAAAAAGGATATCCTCGGCAGGAATGCTGAGAAGTTTTATCTATAAAAGTATACTGCAGAGACCAAAATTAATAATAATGATTATGAATTAGCTGTAGTTATCTTCACCGCGTTGACCGCATCTGTGGCTGAGCTAATAATCCCGCTTGAATAACCTGACCCCTCACCGATCGGATAAAGGTTTTTAATATTTACTGATTCCAAATTATGATCCCTTTTTATTTTTACGGGAGAAGTTGTTCTGGTTTCAGACCCCAGTAGGATAGCCTGTGAACTTATAAATAAGGGGTCTACCTGCTTCCAATGATTAAAGGCAGCTAACAGCATCTCGTTAATAAAGTCAGGAAAAATATCTTTAAGGTTTGAACCGACAGCGCCCATCTGATATGAATTTTCATTCAGATCATCCGAGACCCTGTTATCCATGAAATCAATTAAATTTTGCGCGGGAACGGCCCAGGTGCCTCCGCCTTCCTGAAATGTTCGGCGTTCGATCTCTTTTTGAAACTCAATTCCTGCCAGGGGGTGTGAAGAATTATAATCATCTGTCCGGCAGCTGACAACAATGGCCGCATTTGAAAAGGCTGAAGACCGGGCAGCGTTACTCATCCCGTTTAAAACCAGCAGTCCTTCTTCAGAAGCTGCATTTAATATCTCTCCGCCGGGACACATACAGAAAGTATAGGCCCCTCTCTTCTTCTTACGATCCGTATAGTTTAATGAATATGCAGCAGAACCGATTCCCGGATAATCTTTATATTTATCACCATATCTAATAAGATTAATTAATTCTGCCGGGTGTTCCATCCGGACACCGACTGAGATCGGCTTCTGTTCAACTGTAATTCCGTTTTTATAGATCAGCTCAAAAGTATCCCGGGCGGAATGTCCTATGGCAAGGTAAATAGCAGAGGATTGAAATTCATGCGTTTCGTTTATGATGACGCCGCAGGCTTTCTCTTTTGAGATAAGAAGTGCGGTCATTTTAGAGCTGTAATGTATCTGTCCGCCCTGTTGGACGATATAGTTCCTTATATTTGCAACGATACGGCATAACACATCTGTTCCCAGGTGAGGTTTACTACTGTATTTAATTTCTTCGGGCGCTCCGAATTTAATAAATGTTTCAAGCACCTTTTTCACATCATCTGTATTTTTATCCCTTCTTGAAAACAGCTTTCCGTCAGAATAGGATCCGGCACCGCCTTCTCCGAACTGAATATTTGAATCCGGATCTAAATGTTTTTCTTTAATAAAGTTTTGAACATCACATGAGCGGTCCTCAATATTTTTGCCTCTTTCAAAGATAACGGGCTTAAGACCATAATCTAAAAGAGTCAGTGCTGCAAACATGCCGGCCGGACCAAATCCGATGATAATCGGACGCGAATTACTGGATATCGGTTTTTTGATTAACCCCTGTTTTTCAATATATTCCGGAAATCTTTGAGTATTTTTGAAATTGTCAGGAACATGTACAGCGAGGGAAAGGACGTAATGAAATTGTTCCTTATCGGAAATATCCAGTTCTTTACTGAGAATTTTTATGATCTTAAGATCATCCGCTTTGATGCCGGATAATCGTGACGCTTTTTTCAGGTATTGATCGATCCCGTCAAGTTCAACCGGAATTTGTAGATTGTTTAAGATGAGATTCAAACTTTTCCAACTCCTTTTAGCACGATGATATTGAATTGCTTTTAATACATCATAATACAATGCTTATATTTCATAAACCAGAAATTTAGCCAAAAAAAAAGGCCGGTTAAGGCCTTTTAAAATTCATTTGAGCATCTCATTCAGAATTTAACTATTTAGAATTATTTTCATAGTTAAACTTAAAACAAAATTCACTATTTAATAATGCTAATATTAACCAAATAGATCAAAACCGCAAATAATAATGAGGGTGTTATTAGTTTTCTAAAATTAGAAGTTATGACATTTTTTATATTTAATGTGCTTATTTTATTTTTCATATAAATACTCCTTTCCATACTAATGTTTAACCTTTCACATGTGATCCAGTCAGAATATTCCCAGGCCTAATTGTAAATTAAACACTATCAGCTAAAAAACTGCTATGCAGGTCTACACGCCTGACGGCTCAAATGTTTAACTTTCGGTTTTGGACGAAAGTTTGGTTTGTTTTTTGAGCCAGTCCGTGCATTATTCCTTTGTCCATTTCGACGGACGTGTTGTTCCTGCGGCTCTTCAGATGAAGATCGGCAGGAAAATTCTTCAAGAATGCAGTGTTTCAAACGGTCTCCAAGTACCCTTTTAATTGAGCTGGCAGTACCTTTATCGCTGCTGGTAACGAAAGTAAAAGCATCTCCGGTTTCACTGGCCCGGCCTGTCCGGCCGATACGGTGCGTGTATGCATCTACGGTATCCGGCATGTCATAATTAATGACATGTGAAACCCCTTGAACATCGATTCCACGGGCAGCAACATCTGTCGCCACCAGGATCTTATATCTTCCGTTGCCAAAACCGTCCAAAGCTTTCCGGCGGTTATTCTGGGTAAGATTACCATGCAGTGCAGTGGCCTCATATCCTGATTTGTCCAGGTGCTGGGCAACACGTTTGGCACGGACTTTAGTCCGGGTAAACACCAGAACCGGACCGATTTCATGATTTTCAAGAATGTTTCTTAAAAGATCATTTTTTCGGTCTGTTCCAACCGGATAAAATGAATGTCCCACTGAAGATACAGGTGCGATGTGTCCGATTTTAACTGTAACAGGGTTTGTCAGGACTTTATCTGCCAGACCTCTGATATCATTCGGCATGGTTGCGGAAAACATCAGGGTCTGCCTCTTTGAAGGCAGTCTTGCCACAATTCTTTTAATGTCAGGCAAAAACCCCATATCAAACATATGATCAGCTTCATCCAGGACTAGAACATCAACCTGAGATACATCAATGGTCCCCCGATTAATATGGTCCAGGAGCCGTCCGGGACAGGCTGTGATGATGTTTATGCCCTTTTTAAGAGCTGTTATCTGGGAACGAATATTTACGCCGCCATAGATACTTAGTCCTTTCAGCCCGGTTCTTTGTCCAAGCTGTGCGATTACCTTATTGGTCTGCTCCGTCAGTTCCCGGGTCGGTGCTATGATCAGAGCGCGGATATTTCTTTTAGGTTCCTTAATCAGGCGCTGAAGTATCGGCAGTACAAATGCAGCGGTTTTTCCGGTACCGGTCTGAGCAAGTCCCATGACATCTTTACCGTCCATAATCGGCTGTATGGATTGTGCCTGTATCGGTGTGGGTTCTGTATATCCCAGCTCTTCAACATTTTTCATTATTTTATTGTGTAAATTAAACTTATTAAAACTCATTATTTTTCATCTTCCATACTTTGTGACTCTTTGTTTTTGTTATTTTTTTGTCAATTGATCTTACAGATTCTATGTGTATCTCTACTGCTTTTCACCTATCTCTCTATTTTCCTTTGTTTTTCCCCCCGGCATCATTTCAGTAAAAAAAAAGCCCTTGGGATCTTATTTTTAATCCCATGGGCTTTTATTAAAAACTTGTTGGATTTAAGATTACTCTTACTGTTTCAAATCAGCGCTTGTTAAGTATTTTCTAATATTACACTAATGATATATATATGTCAATACTTTGTTTATTTTATAATCATTTATAAAAAAATAACCCTATCTCTATGTTCTCTAAATAAATAACTATTGTCCTATGAAATTCTAATGATTTTTAACGTACCAGTTAAGCTTTCTGAAAATTCCTCTGGTCACCTGTACATCTTCAGGACTAAGACCCGCCCTGTTTAAGATCCTTCTAAAGTTACCGATAAAGTGCTCAGGATTTTGGGGGTCAAGATATCCGATGTCAGTTAGGGCCTTTTGCATATGACTGTACATGTCTTCTATCTTTTCAATTGATGCCAGTTCTACAGCCTTTTCTTCTGTTTTATTAAAATTAATATCCCCAACACTTTGAAAGATCTCATAGCAGATAATCAGTACGGCCTGAGATATATTGATGGACGAAGCCTCATCAGCGGTGGGGATAACGATCACTTCGTTGCAGAGTTCCAGCTCATTATTGGTCAGGCCAAAATCCTCAGGACCAAAAAGAATTGATATTTTATTTGTGGAAATCAGAGCTGATATCTTAGAGGACATATCTGTCGGTGAAATAGTGCCCCGCCATTTTCTATTACGTGCTGTTGTTCCAAAAATGTAATTAGAATCAGAAGCAGCATCTCGTATTGAATCAAATACTTTAATATTATCTAGTATATCTTTACCGTGAGTGGCCATCTTACGCGCTTCGCCGTCAACCTCGCATTGCGGGTCAACCAGATAAAGATTTGACAGTCCCATGTTTTTCATGGCACGGGCTGTTGAACCGATGTTACCCGCATATAAGGTTTTGTTCAGGATTATATTGATATTGTTTAGGTATTGATTTGGCATTATGGTTATTCCCGCCAATACAAATTGTAACTGCAGTACGCATGGCATGTAAGATGTTGAAATAAAAATGAACGTCCAACATCCAACATCGAACTTCCAACGTCGAATAAAAAACCAATCACAAAAATCAACTTAATTAAAAAAGGAACTTTCATTTTTCACCATTCATAATTCGATGTTAAATGTTCGATGTTCGACGTTCATAGATCCTGAACCTGCCTTTAAGCTTTCCTCCAAAACTCAACGATCTCTGCGAGAGGAAGATCTGTTTTTCATCCAATAACTTAAGTCATCAATTATGACCGTATAAGCACATGGAATGATGAACAGGGTTAAAAAGGTTGCAACACCAAGGCCCCAGAAAATCGTACTTGCCATGGGTGCCCATATCTCTGACTTACCGCCCAAGCCAACTGCCATCGGAAACACGCCGAACATGGTTGTAATTGAGGTTAAGATTATGGGTCGCAGTCTTAGCCTTCCGGCTTCAATTATTGATTGCCATCTGCCCCGTCCATTTTTCCGTGCATTATTAATAAAGGTCAGCATCACAATTGAATCATTTACCGCAATTCCGGCAAGACCGATAAAACCATACAAGACTACCATGGAAAAAGGCTGCCCGGTAACAATAAGAGCAAATATGGCTCCAATAAAGGTAAAAGGTACCGCAAAAAGTATAATAAACGGCTGTATGTATGACTTAAACTGGGCACCCAGTATCATATAGATTAAAAATATTCCTAGAACAAAAAGCTGTCCCAGCGAGCTGAACTGGTCTTTTATTTCTTCAAATATACCTTCAAAGCGAACAGAATATCCTGGATATTTTTTTACTATTTCCCGGGTATCTTTTTCCAGCTGCTGATTAACTTTAAAAGGAGAATTTATATTTTTATCCACATCAGCAGTCAAGGTTGCGGTTCGGTCGAGCTTAAAGTGTCTGATCTTTGTATAGCCGGATTCAAGTGAAATGGTAGCCATATTGTTTATGGGCACTAATTTTCCATTTGGGGTGGCAATTTTCAGCCTTTTAATATCATCAATTGTTGTTACCGATGCAGGATCATACTTCACGATTACATCTATCTCTTCATCTCCATCTCTAAATACAGTGGCCACTTTTCCGTTATAGGCATTTCTAATGGATGAGGCAATTTTAAAAACATCAAACCCATATAAAGCTGCTTTTTCTTCATTCACCTTAATCTTTAGATCTTTTTTCCCGAAATTCAAATCATTCTGTATTCCATAAACACCGGGAATCTTTGACATATGATCCTTTATCTTTTCAGAGATCATTTTTAATTCTTTAAGATATTTCCCCTGTACTTTTAATTCAACATCTTTAGGCCTGGGCGGGCCGGCGCGAAGTTTACGATACTCAATACTTAAAGGTCCGGGTATATCTTCAGTTAATTTTCTGCAAACCTTAATAATTTCATCAATAGAACGGTCACGATCTTTTCTTTCAACCAAGTCCACCATAATATGACCATTTGCGGTATTAAATATCCAGTCTTCATCCGTAATTAACAACCCTGCATTTCTGACTACACTTTCAATTTCCTGTTTTGGAAGCGTGTCCACTTTCTTTTCAATATCAAGTAAAACAGAATTGGTAGTTTGAAGGTTCGTACCTTCCGGCAGTTTAACGTTTATGTAAAACTGAGATATTTCCTCCATGGTAAAAAGATCAACGTCTATTAAACCCGTTGCAATAAATCCAATAAAACCTAAAAACAAACAGATCACACCGCTTAAAAAAGCATAACGCAGTTTTAAAACAAAAGTTAATATGCCGGTGTATTTGGTTCTTAAGGTTATAATCAGACGGTTACGATTATTACTTTGCTTAATTTTTCCGCTCCATTCAGCAATATGTGCAGGAAGAATAAAAAATGCTTCAAAAAGTGAGGCAAGCAGTGCGAGGCAAACAACAATTGGAACGACACGCATAAATTTACCCATTATTCCGGGTAACAGCATTAAAGGCAGGAATGCAGCTATTGTTGTTAAACATGCAGTAAAAACAGGTGCCATCACCTCATTGGTGCCGATAATCGTTGCTTCTTTTGGTTTTTTTCCTCTGTTCATATAACGGTAACAGTTCTCGATGATTACGATTGCATCATCAACAATTATACCGATCACCATCATCAGCCCGAAAAGGCTGCTTGTATTAAGCGTCAAACCGGCCATCTGCAGAAAAATGAATGTACATAAAAGAGAAACCGGGATTCCAAGAGTAGCAAAAACCGCATTTTTCCAGCCTAAAAAAAGACAAAGAAGGGTTACCACAAATATCATTCCCATTATTGCATTTAGGCTTAGCTTGTTAATGGCATCTTTTATCTGAATAGAGCCGTCATTGCTTGTAAGAATTTTGCAGTTTTCAGGAAGCTCATTTATTTCAAACTCTTTAGCAAGCAGTTTTAAGCGGTCTACAATTTCAATAGTGCTGCCCGTTTTCTTCTTTGAAATATTGATGGTTACACCCGGACGGCCGTTAAAAGTTGATAAAGTATTTGCATCCTCGAAGGTATCAACTGTATTTGCAAAATTAGATATTTTTACGTGTCTGCCTTTAGGATCTGTCTGAACAATTACCTTATTAATAGAATTTATATCCTGATATTCACCGATGGTTCTAATCAGGAATTCAGAATTCTCAACATCCAGCTTTCCGCCTGGCAAATTCAGGTTTGTTGCTCCAAGCGCAGACGCAACCTGATCGATTGAAAAACCATAGGCATATAATTTGTCAGGATTAATATTGACCCATATCTCACGCTCACGAACACCGGTAAACTCAATTTTTCCAATATCTGAGGATTCAAGGATTCGGTCTTTTAATTTTTCCACAAAATCATTTAAATCTTTTTCAGGGATATCGCCTGTTATAGTCAATTGCAAAACAGGCATCATATCACCGGTTGCCATATCCATAATTATAGTGTCTTCAGCCTCTTCCGGTATTTCAGAAACATTATCCACCGCAGATCTTAAATCCTGGAGTATGATTTTAAAATCATCATCAGACATATCCTCGAACTTTACAAATAAGGATGACATCCCCTCTGAAGACTTAGATGAAATAAAGTCAATTTTACTGATGTCCTTTATTTCGTCTTCCATCGGCTTGGTAATAAGTTTTTCAATTTCCTCAGGTGATGTTCCGGGATATGGCGTAATTACTAAAACCATATTAAAATTAATATCAGGAAGGAACTCACGGGGCAGACTTGAAAGTGAGAAAAAACCCAGAAGGATAACAGCCAGCATAAAGGTATTTGCTGTAACCGGATTATTAACTGAAATTTTAGCAATATTCATAAGATTGATGCTTATTATTAAGTACTTTATTTGATTATTTTAACGTAACATCCATTTACCAGGTTTTCATGCCCAAGAACCACAATTAAATCGTCTGGATTCAGGCCATTATTAATAATCACATCAGAGTCGAAATAATTACCGGGTTTGACATTTTTTTTAACCGCCTTGTTGTTTTCTATAAGCCAAACAAAGTTGCCCGAAGAGGTGATGTTTAATATTGACTGTGGAACAGATATACAGTTTGAAAGAGATGAAACCGAAATTGAGACATTGACAAACATACCGGGATTAAGCTTAGACGCATTATCATTTTCAACAACAATTTCAACGGGATAAGTTAATGAACCTTCATCTGCTTTAAGACCGATGCTGTATACATTTCCTTGAAATTCAGTATCCGAGAAGGACCCGGTTACAACTTTTACTTTTTGTCCTGTAGTTATTTTTGATTTCTCAATGTCCGTAACGCCAATAATAACCTTAACTTTACGGACGAAAACAACAGAAGCAAGCTTTTGATTTTTTGAGACATTTGTTCCAAGATCAACAAAACGCTCGGCCAAAGTACCGTCTATGGGACTGGTAATGCTTGTCTCACGTAAATCTCTTTCAGCAATTTTAAATGCTGCGCGAGCCGACATTAGAAGGCCTTTATCCGCTTTTTCTTTTGCCCTGCTCTGCTCTAAATCATAGAAAGAAATAACCTTATCCTTATAAAGATTCTCTTTCCTGTTAAGATCATTTTTACTGTTCTCATAATTGGCTTCCAGCTGCAGCTTTCTGCCCATACTGTCTTCAAGTCTGTACCTGAGTATTTCATCATCAATTTTCAGGATTATGTCACCCTTAGATAATTTGTCACCGACTTTAGCATTCACTGATTTAACTTTTCCGGAAACTTCAGATGAGATGATGGATTCCTGCCATGCCTGAACAATTGCAGAAGATTTAATATATATGGATAGATTTGAGGTTTTTAGTTTTTTGACTTTAACCGGAACTATTTGAGTCGTATTTTTAGAAGCTTCCTGTTTTTGTAATGCTTTTCTCTTTAAAGCGCGTACGGATAACGTACTGATAATTATAACGACCAGCGAAATGGTAAGTAAAATCGTTATCTTTTTTTTGCGCTTAAAACTCTTGTTGTTGTTTGGCATAGTTTTAACTCACTTTTTGTAAGGGCTTATTAAATAGTAAAAATATAAAAGATGCATTTTTACCGCACGCTTAATTTAAGAAGGTCAGCGTTCGCTTTAGGATTCCAGGGGCCAAGGGTTCAAGTGAAACTGACTACAAATAACTCACATGCTTTTCTCATAGGCTTAGACTATAAACTTCAAGTACTTTAGGCACTTTAAGTACTTTGTTCTTCTATGCTAACTCAAACTGTTTTATTTTATGTTCTTTCCCCTGAACAGCCAAAGAGGCAATATAGCTATTCGGTGTTTGTATATTATATAATGACCAGTCTCCGGTTTCACTTGGAGTGTTTAATATCTTTGGTGGTTCCTTCTCAAGTACGGAAACTTCAACTTTCTCTATTCCGCTTATGCCCTCCCCTGTGGCTTTCAGATAAGCTTCTTTTCGGGTCCATGCCCGGTAAAAAGCTTCGTTTTGTTTATCTTTTGCCAGTGAGGATATTATTTCATATTCTTTATTTGTAAAAAAGCGTTTAGCCAGTCCTAAAAGGTCTTTTTTATCGGTTAAATATTCAAGGTCTATACCCACCGGTTTATTTAAGGTAAGTGCAATAACAGCCAGTTCATTTGAATGAGAAAGATTAAAAAGGATATTCTTTTTGTTCTGGTTTTCAGATATCAGCGGTTTTCCCGTTTTCGTGTATATCAGATCTAATTCTTCGGGTTTTAGTTTAAGCTGGCCTGCAAGTATTTTACGTAATGATCCCCTTGCAACACTATAACCTCTCTGATGCTTTTCAAATTTAAATCTGGAGGCCCGTTCCTTTTCTGCTTTAGTCAGAAGCTTTAAAAGCTGCTGAATCTGTTCCTCTTCAAGGTCAAGCGCAACTGTGATTACATTAATGGAATCATTGGATAATTCAGGGATTAATTCAGTAGTATAAATTTGGTCATTTTTCATAAAATACAGCATAATTTTGATTGGATAAAAAAGCAAGAAAGGAATAAATTAAACCTGATATGTTTATAAGGCTTAAAGGTGCCCAGTTTTTAGAGACCAGGGGAAAGAATTTGGGTAATTTGTGAATTTGCAGTTAATATCCATTAACTATTAGCTGTTAGCTGCTTCATGTTATTGACAATTATTAAACAAAAAGATATATTTATTAATTCATAAATGAACTAAGCCCCCGTAGCTCAGTAGGATAGAGCAACGGATTCCTAATCCGTAGGTCGTGCGTTCGAATCGCGTCGGGGGTACCAGTAAATTCAAGCACTTAGAGCTATTTTCTCTAAGTGCTTTTTTTATTTTGCTAACAGCAAGAGTGATGTCTACTTATCTAAAATGTTCAGGAATGATTCTGTAAAAATTTAATAGATCATTCTACTGCCTTCCACCCTCCCCTTCAACACCCCGCTCGCCTTAAACTTCACTAACAGTTCGTTGTTCGTCAGATCAGAATGTACCTGGTACTGGGTTAACCCGCTGAAAAACTGTCACGAACTGCAGCGTACCGGTGGAGCAATTCCTTCAACGCTCTAACCAGTTGACTTTATTTGATTAACGTTGGGAAACTACTGACTTAAATTATTAAGATTTTAACTCTTAAACGTCTGAAATTACAATTTTACGTTTACGGTATACTTTATCTACTCATCCATTGGAATCTGGTGCGGCGGATTAGACACGATGTTCGGGTCAATCGCTCTCTTGATGCCGCGTAAGAGCCTATCGTACTTAAATACCGGAGCAGCCATTGCATGATAGGCGCCGCCCAGGAATGGTCCTACGCCGTTCTCAAGGCCGTTTTGAACGTCTTCTTTGGTCATTTCAAGGAGTTTGCCCAACAGGTCGCCCAGTGCCTCAGCGTTTTTCTCAACAGGGAAGTCGGTTTCACCAAAACCAAAATGGCCGAAATCATAGCCGCCGATCCAGTCCGGACCGTCAGAATCAAGGATTGGCGGGGTGAATTTGTCAACCCACTTGTATCCTGTCTTGACCTGGCCCACAGAGTAATCCAGTGTGTCGATCTGTAGACGCAGTGCCAGGAATGTTCCGGAAGGCCGCATCATCCGTGATCCGTTTGTATCCCGGATCCAGTTGTTGGCTGTTCTGGGTACCCACTGGTCAAAGACTTCCTGCTTGATCCTTTTTCCGCCGGTCTCTTCGATAATGTCTTCAAGAACGCGCTTTTCATAATCTGTCTGTTTTGAAGAGGTGAAACCCCAGAGGGAGACGCCTACCGCATTTTTCACGTTGTTCTGGAAAGTGCCTTTTTTCCACTCATTCCAGTATTCTTCGTTTGAGTTTGCCCACCACCAGTTGTAATAAACGGTCGGCCATTTCTGAACCACACCGGCGATCTCCGCTTTTCCGATCTGGTACATGAATTCGATAGCGTCTTCGAGGCTTTCGTACTTAACGATGTCCCAGGTGAATTTGTCTTCAGGAAGGGTTGAGGTCATGTTCGGGATGAGTCCTTCCGCCGGCCAAACTTTTGGACCGGGATACGGATGAAGCTTAACCGCCATCTTGGTGACCATTCCGACACCGCCCATGGCGCCGGCATAACCGCGAAGCATTCCTCTCAGGTCAGGTCCCGGACCTTCACCCCAGAAGCCGTTGTCAGCAGCCTGTGAAAAAGAACCGGTGCGCAGGATTTCGCCGTTTGGCAGAACCCATTCAATACCCAGGATATTTCTGTATGCAACACCCAGTCTGTGGCCAACGCCCCACATGCCCTGAAAGAGATGTCCGGCAAGGGCAGATGACTGGGCACTGGCTTCAGGAGAACCGATATAGAGCCCTCTTTTGTTTGCTTCAGCGTGAAGCTGGGCAAGGGAGACCAGCGGTTCAATCACCGCAAACATGTTCTTTTCGTCTATTTCATGGATTAGTCCCATCCGTTTACAGTCAATTAAAACGGTATTGGGACGGTTCGGGGCACTGGTGAGTGACCACTGGTTTGATCCAACAGGGATAAAGGGAATTTTATGTCTGTTACATATTTTTATGACGGCCTGGGCTTCCATGGTTCCGTTGGGAAGCACAACAAACTCCGGCGGCATGGACATGCCCAGAATCTTCGGGGGCAAAAAGTCTCCGAAATAGGCATTTACTGTGGCAGGGTTGTCTTTGACATTACCATTCCCCAGAGCTGCCTCAAAAGCATTAAAAATTTCTTCATGCTGCTCATGTTTTGAAATATTTTCCATATTATTCTCCTCCTATAGGGCTTCCATCATAAGATCGAAGATATCAACGATTTCCATTTTTTCTTCCATGCCAATACCCCCCGCTCGCAGATTGGTCTCACACCACGGACAGCTGGTTACCAGGATGTCTGCACCCGTGTCCTTAGCTTCTTCGAGACGCTGCTGTGCGGTCCACTGGGCAAAGTCCTTAAATCCGGTGAAAGCACCGCCGCCGCCGCCGCAGCACCAGGCATATTCTTTAATCCGTTCCATCTCGACCAGCTCCACGCCCGGAATACCTTTCAGGATGTTTCTGGGTTCTTCGTAAACACCTTCCAGGTCTTTACCCGGAACATAGGGTCTTCCCATTCTTCCCATGTGACAGGGATCATGCCAGGTCACGGAGATCGGGATCTCTTTTTTATACTCGATCTTTTTTTCTTTGGTTAGACGCTCAATATATTCAGTGACATGAAGAACTTCAAAGTTCATCTTTTCTCCGAGTTCCTCATATTCGACCCTTAAGGTGCCGTAGCATCCGGCACAGGGGGTCAGAATTGTCTTTACACCGAGCTCATTGAATTTTTTAATATTTGCCTTGCCCAGACGCTCAAACTCGCCCATGTTTCCGGTCTTTGAAGGCGGGCTGCCGCAGCACATTTCCTTGTCGCCAAGAGTTCCAAAATCAACACCCAGCTTCTTCAGGATTTTCGCCATGTTGACAACGGTTCCCTTAAGTTCATCTGAAAGTCCATAGGTACAGCCGGCAAACAGAAGAACATCTGCCTTGTCCTTGTTCAGATCTTTTATTCCCAGGTCTTTAAGGTCTTTGGCCCAACTGTTTCTTTTCACTCTGGGCTGGAGCCAGACATTGTCATACTGTTTCAGACTGTCAAGCATTCCTTTATGCTCAGGCAGCGGACCGAACCTTTTTACATATTCTGTTCTTAGCCAGCGGTACATCTTGATCAGTTCAGCGTCCCGGACGCTTTTATCCATGGCATCACAGCCGCCGCACATGGTGCACTGAAAAAGAATATCTTTTATTTCAGGATCTTCATCCCATTTCATTTTACCGTCGATGAGTGCCAGTGCCAGGTCACATTTTCCCTGTGCAGAATGAGAATCATACAGGAATTTTGTGTGCTGGGGACAGATGCGTGCATATTTAGCGCTTTTAACCCGCCATGAATCAACCCACTTGCAGACTGAGCAGCGTGAGCAGTTAAAAGCGGTCCAGCGTGCTTTTTCTTCATCAAAAGGTCCCTCCAATGGATACTTGAGGTATCTGGGATCTTTGGGAAGTAACATATCTTTAGCCATGAAATCCTCCATTTATATATAAAAAAAGTTTAATGACACAGTTTGCCGGGGTTTAAGATCCCGTTCGGATCAAAAACCTTTTTCAATTCTTTCAGCATCGTCGCATAGCCGGTTGCTTTACTGTACACCAGGTCAGCCAGGGGTCCGTAAGGCCGGGTAAAAAAAGCGCCGTCATTGATCAGGTCTTTACACAGTTCAACGCAGAGTTCGCCGATACTTTCTTTTTCCTGCTCATTTTCAAGGTCGCAGGGGAAAGAAAAACACAGGTGGCATGCGCGTCCGCGTTCCAGCGGCTGCATATAGATGCCGATCTCATCAATGCTGAGTCCGTAAGCCGCGGCATATCCAAGGGCTGTGTCTGTAAAATCCTGGGCTTTATCCATGGTGGTGGTAAAGAACACATCCTGGGTTGAGTTTTCAAGAGTGGTTTTCCAGTGATTTTCATCAGAAGGAAGGTTCCTCAGTTTATCGATCATCTTTGTGCCCAGTCCGGAAACGCCGCCAACGGTCTTCTGGACCTCAAAATTCAGGTTTGCGGCTATTTCCATTAAGGCTTCTTCTTCATAGGCAATTCTCTCAAGCGGTCTTCTTACTGCACCTGCGATGATCAGACAGAGCGTATACGGCGGAAGGCTTTCCATCAGCCTGTCAAATTCACCCGCGTCTCCTTCACACACCAGGGAAGCCAGCATCAGTCTGCTTAAAACAAAGCACTCATTTCCAATCAGGCGGCGCTGGATCTGATAGATCGGGTCAGCCGCTTCTGCAAGATCATTAAATGCTGCAAAATAGGCTTTCTGTTTTTGCGGGCGGTATTCTGTCTTCATGTTGAGCCAAGTGATGATTCCCATGGTTCCCTGTGCGCCGATGAAAAATCTGTAAAAGTCGATGCCGGGTCCTTCAGGGTAAGCACCCTGGGTATGGGTATCAGAGGCTGTTCCTGTTTTAAATATGTCTCCGGTGGGAAGTACGACTTCCATGGGAAGGATGGGATCACCGTATTCATATTTGGGAATCAGCATGGGTTCGCGCTCAATCGTACTTGTCAGCGCGGACGTTTTAGGATGCGGAAAGAGCGGGTTCAGCGGTATCTGGTCATGCTCTTTTAATGCTTCCTGCAGCTGCTGCCAGGTTACGCCGGGCTCTATTTTTACTTTTCTGTTTCTGGAATCGATTTCAAGTATTTTATTCATCCCTGACAAGTCCATAACGATACCGCCCTGAGAAGGCAGACTTGCTCCTGTAAAATGAATTCCCGAACTTGACGGAGTTACGGGTATAAGCTTTTCATTTGCCAGTTTAACCACTTTCTGGACCTCTTCGGTGTTCTTTACCTTGACCACGGCAAGGGGTTTCCTTGCCTGTGTCAGGCTCTGATCACCAGAGTAGAGCTCTAAAGTCTCCTGGTCGTCAAGAACATTTTCTGCGCCTACAATGTTCTTCAGCTCACTAATCATGATTGACCTCCTAAAGATTTGATTACCTGTCTATCT
>Ga0222695_1000092_pt1 | contig 59217 bp, 46 predicted proteins | sample AntAcemetage1398_FD_179834 | JGI IMG/M metagenome (GOLD analysis project Ga0222695, IMG submission 179834) | Saline water microbial communities from Ace Lake, Antarctica - #1398 | ecosystem: Environmental > Aquatic > Non-marine Saline and Alkaline > Saline | place: Antarctica: Ace Lake...
ACGGTGGACTTCAAGAGTAAGAGCGTGGCCAAAGATTTATCCTCAGCTACTGGTGTTTTTTGAGGAAATATTAGCGGAGTACATATGAGAGACTTAGGGGTTTACACAAAAAAGTTGACACTCCCGGTCTTGTTTATAGAGGTAAATACAATAGTTTTGGGGAACTTGTAGAAGTTGTAAAAATAGATTTTCAGAATTATCTTGATGGTTGTGTAGGAACAGGGACATACGAATATGTTGCGTATGATAACTTCCCTTTTGAACGTTGCAGTAATTTGGATGATCCTTCTGATTGTAGAAATTATTTTGGAATATCAGTTGGTTATCATGAGGAGCCTTGCTTGCGTTATCCAGAGGTCGAAATGACGAAAAAAGAATTTGATGCAATGAAATATATGTACACTGCTCCGGATGATGAGACTCCTGATCTTGATACGGTATCGGACGATGTCGAAAATGGGGTTGAAGAAAACAATGAAGATGAGTGTCATGATGCAGACGTTTTTGAAGAGGAGTTTGTTCCTGATAATGTTTCAGAGGTTGAAGATTTTGAAGAGACTGTTGATGAAGCGTTGTCTGAAATGCCGGATTCAAATGAAACGGAAATGAATGTCGGCAACGAGAAGGATCCTTTTTATAATTCTGAAAAAACCTATGCTGATGGATGTGCCTTATTGATTTTCTGATCTTACCACTTCAATTGACACATAATCACCAATCTGGTAATCTTAGCCAAAATTTTTAAGTTTTGGAGGTGGATATGGAACATTCGACACAGATACTGATCGTAATGTTTGTCTATGTGTCTTTTCTTATTACTTGGGGTGTTTATCAGGGAAGAAAGGTGAAAAGCACTTCAGATTTTGCAATTGCGGGTAGAAATCTTCCGGGCTGGGTTGCAGCACTTTCAGAGAGGGCGACGGGAGAGTCTTCGTGGGCACTTCTCGGTCTTCCGGGTGCAGCTTATGCTACTGGTCTTCTTGAGATATGGACGGCTATTGGTTGCGTTTCGGGGATAATTACGGCCTGGGTTCTCATTGCGTGGAGGCTTCGTGAAGAGGCTGAAAAATATGAGGTAGATAGTTTCACTCAATATATTGCAAAGAGACATGGCGAGGCGGGGAAATGGATTAGGATCGTGGGAAGTTTCACGATCGTTTTCTTCTTTTTCTTCTATGTGGGTGCGCAGTTTCTGGGTGGTGGAAAGGTGCTTCACACAATGTTTGATATAAAGCCGCAGTATGGAATGCTCATCACGGCTGCTATTATTATTCCATATACAATTTACGGTGGTTTCAGGAGTGTGGTCTATACTGATGTTGTTCAGGCGATCCTCATGATCGTGACACTGATACTTGGCCCGATTTTCGGTATCATCTATATTGCAAATCACAGTAGCGAGATTTTTGCTTCAAGTATTCCGCAGGCTCTGACTCTTGCGGGTCCCAGATACACAGATCTTACAGGTGGCGCAACTGGTTTTATGGCCGGAGTTGCCATCATGGGTGGGTTCAGCTGGTTTTTCGGATATCTTGGCGGACAGCCTCAGCTGAGTATGCGTTTTATGGCGATAAGAGATGCAAAACAGGCAAAAATAGCAAGAAATATCGGTGTTGCCTGGACAGTTGTAGCATATATCGGAGCGCTTTGTATCGGCTGGATCGGAATTGCGATCTTCGGGCCTGAAGGTCTTCCGGATAGAGAATATGTTATGCCTGCGGTTCTGCTGAAAATTTTTCCACCTGCAGTTGCAGCAGTTCTTATCACCGGAGCAATCGCAGCCATGGTCTCAACAGCAGATTCGCTTCTTGTGCTTTCTGCAACCGAGTTTTCAGAGAATATTCTTCCAAAGAAAAAAGATCTGTCACAAAAACAGCAGCTTTTCAGACGTAGAGCGGTCACAGCAATACTTGCAGTAATTGCTCTAGGCATCAGTTTCGTTGCACCATCGGAATATATCTTCACACTCGTAAGCTATGTCTGGGCAGGGATCGGCGGTACATTCTCAGTCGTTATACTTCTCACACTCTTCTGGAAAAGATACCACGGAAGAGCAGTGCTTATCACCATAATCACTGGACTCCTCTTTACCATTATCTGGATACAGACAGGCATGGATAAGATCGTCACCGCAAGAGTCCTCACATTCTTCGTCGCATTGACAGTCGCAGTTATTTCAACATTTTTGGTTCCTTCAGGGAAAAAGTAGGGGCGAAAGATTTTTTGCCCTTAATCTTTTATGAACCAGAGTTTATTCTGTCCGTCTTCGTCTATTCCGCTGAAAACTATTCCATAGTCTGTTACTGTCATTTCGTCGGGTGATGATGATCCGGGTCCGGAATAGATGTCAGCTACTATTTTTGTGCCGGATTCTGTTCCATCAGTTTTCCAGAGTTCATATCCGTTTGTTCCGTCTGAGGCGTTGAAGTAGACGTTGCCATTATGAATTGCCAGGATTTCAGGGTTTGATCCCTGTATTCCTTCTGAGATGTCTTTTACCATGATTGTTCCTGATTTTGTTCCATCAGTTTTCCATAGTTCAGTTCCATTTTGTTCGGTGTATAGTGAAAATAAATATGTATCAAGTTCGGGCATGTTTATATTTCCGGGATCTTCACAAAAATCGGCACCTTCAATTTCACGGACTGTTTCTCCGAGTTTTCCGTCGGTTGTGATCTTTTTTATGATGACTTTTTGGGGAGAGATTTCTTTAATGAATATAAATGGCTGTTTGTTTGCACAGCCGATGTGTACTTTCTCGCAGTTTTCTGATTTTTCACATAAAAATACTTCAAAGGTCCCGTCTGCTGTTCCGTCACTGATGTATGTTCCGTAATAAAGTGAAGAGATTGAGTTTGGTCCGGGACGTATCGACATGAGATATTTATCTCCGCAAAGCATGGCTTCATGATTACTGGAAAGGTAGGGCGGTATTCCTTCAAATAGCATTTTTGTGTTTTCTTCCGTTCCGTCTGTTGACCATATTTGATAATTCAGAGTTTCGTCTGTTCCTGACTGATAGAAAAAGAGAGCGTTCTTCCCATTGGAAATAAATTGTCTGTGAAATGAATAACTAGAGTCATATTGATCATTTTCTTTTTTTAGTATTTTTGTTCCGGATTCTGTTCCATTTGAAACATATAGTGCTTTTTCATAGGTTTTGCTAGTCGAGTTGAGAAAAATAAATCCGTTTTCCACGGGGGTTATAAGGCTGTTGTAACCATCTTTTATAAATTCTATTTCCAAATTATCGTTATCAATTGAAATTAGCTTATACTCTCCTGATGTCGAGGTTTTTGAGTAATATGCTGATACGGAAATTTTGTTGTTATAAAAACTGAAGTTTCTTGTATATAGATAATAAAATGAAGAAATTAATTCGGATTCAAGGTCATCAGAGGAAAGGTTTCTTCTGTAAAGATAGGTGGCGAAACTGTTGTAATAGAGGTGTTTGTCACAATAAATAGGATAGAAACTATCATCCGTAAAATCACTTATTTTGTTCAGGTCTTTAATTAGTTTAGTTCCTTTTTCTGTTGCGTCGCTGACTAATGGTTCATATCCGATCGTATGGCCGTTAAAATTGAAACTGTAGCTGCTCAGCCAGATTTTTCCAGCCGTAACGGTTATGTTTTTAGGGTAAATACGGAAGTTTGAAGCGGAACTGCTGATCAGTTTATTAATCTTTTCTTTTTTGCCGGTTTCAAGGTCAAATTTATAAAGAAAATCTTCATAAAATATAAGATCCTCGAATGAATATTTTGGGTTTTCTTCTCCATCGATCATATACCATTGATCGTTATATTTTAAAATGACAGGTATAGTATCACTCGTAACGTAACCTGTGTGAAATGATTCAAATGTATGAAAACAAGTCATTTCTTCGGTTTCAATGTTTAAGGCACCTAACTTCCAGAATTCTTCATCATCAATTTTTTCAGAATAAATAACTAGAAGTGTGTTGTCATTGTAAACGGCTAGAGACTCTATCCATATTTGTTCTCCAATATTAATTTTTGTAATTTCATTGCTGGATTGGTCCAGAGAATAAATAGTATTCCATTCATAATTAAAGAAAACTCGGTTTGAAGAGGAACATAAATTATTTAGAGTAAGTGTTTGTGAAATTGCTTTTGTGCCGGCAGTGGTTCCATCTGTAACAAAAAGATCTCCGGAATAACGTTTGTAGTTTTCATCGGTAAGCGAAATGGTGAAATATAATTTTTTATTTGATAGGTGGCTGTTTATAAGAAAGGCAAATTCGTTCTGGCTTTTAGAGTCATAGATAATGGTTGATTCATTAGTTTTTCCGGAATTTTTCCATAATTTCCATATTGCTGAACTATCTTTTGCCCAGAAAAATATGTTTTCCTCAATTGAGCCGATAATGAATGAGATGTTAGGAAAGGATCCCAGGTCTTCAGCAGAATCAGAGCTGTTATTAATCTTCATTAATGATTTAGTTTCATCAGAATTTTTAATAATGAAAAACATTTGTGAATCAGTTACCGTATATGTGAATGACGGGTCTTCTCTTAAATTTTCTATTATATCAATTTGTACAGGGAGTCCTGACTTGTCGGTGACGGGTTTAGTTCCTTCTGTTGTTCCGTCAGTTCTAAACAAAAGAATCCTGTTTAAGTCCGATGCTGCAAGAAAATAAACTTGATCTCCTACCTTAACCAAATTGATGGGGTTACTTGAGGATTTACCCGGACAAATATCCTTAATGATAATAGTTCCTTCAGCTGTTCCATCAGATCTCCATAATTCTATGCCTTCATTTCCTGTAAAACTTGTGAAAACAACCGTGGTTTCATTAAGCTGAGTGAAGTGGTTCGGGGAGGAGTCATTAGTTGTGCTACCACTTCTTATAGATATGATTTCAGGTTCGATTATTTGATCATCATCTGTAAATTCATTTTCCGCATCAATATCTGAGTTTTCACTTTCGGTGAAAATATCGCTGTCGTTAATGTCTGTATCATTACTATCAAAGTCCACATCACATTCATTTGTATTTTTTGATTGTGAACAACCACAGATCAGCAGGAGCATAAGCAAAGTTGAAATAAGTGAAATCATTTTATTGGTTGAAAGCATTATTTTCTCCTTCTTTGGTATGATAAACAATATATATTATGATATCGCAGATTGTTAATCAAGAAAAGACAAAGTTCACAACCCCAGATCGAAAAGCGGACTGAAGGTTCGCGTTATCTTAGCCCACGCCCAGAGGGCTGGGAAAATGACATGAGTTAATCCCCTATATTTGCTTCTAAATCTATAATATTATATAATCACCGAGTAAAATCCACAGAGGGAGAAAATCGTGAGAAAAAGCGTTATCTTATTACTTTTTTTAGTTTTTCCGCTCATTTCCTGTTCAGGTGAGCCGGTGAAGATCGTAAAAGTCCCGACGAAGTACAGCTCCTACAGTGACCAGTGGGCTAAAGTGCAGGGTTTTGAGAAAGACGGCAAGCCGCGTTCAGCGATGAAAGTGCTTGAAAAGATCGTTGAAAGAGCTAAAAAGGATAAGAATTCCCCTCAGGTGGTCAAGGGTCTCATCAATCTCACAAAAAATGTTATGAGCATTGGAGAGGTCAAGTTCGCGGACCAGATAAAGATACTTATGAAGGCAAGTGACGGCGCTGATATAGTTACAAAAGCTGTGCTTGATTCCATGCTTGCTGAAATATTCTGGACATATTATCAGTCAAATAGATACAGGTTCATGGAAAGAAGTGAGACCACCAAGGTTCAGTCTGATGATATCTCCACCTGGGATCTCAAAACTATTATAAAAAAAGTTAAGGATCTTCATCTGAGCGCTCTTAAAAATGCAGATGTTCTTAAAAAGTTCAAGATCGAGCTTTATGATGAAATACTTATCAAGGGTCAGAAACCAAGAAAGCTTCGTCCAACTCTTTATGATTTTCTTGCTCACCGTGCTCTCCAGTTCTTTATGTACAGCGATGTGAAGCTCACGGAAATTGCAGAACCTTTTAAAATGATGTCCGGTGATTATTTTGGAAGTGCGGAAAAATTCATTTCGATGCATCAGAAATTTGATAGCCAGGATTCTCTCCAGGCTCAGGCTCTTAAAATTTTTAGCGATGTCACACTTTCCCACATTAAAGATAAAAATCGTGATGCTCTTGTGGATGTTGAGCTGCTGAGACTTCAGTATGTAAGCGCCAATATAGTCGTTGATAAAAAGAGTGACCTTTATTTTAACGCACTTCAAAAGCTTGAAAAGAAATATTCAAAAAGCGGGATGGTCGGACTTATTAGATACAATCTTGCGGTTTGGTACAGGGATAACAGTTATGTGACTAATTTTGAGCATCCGCAAAAGGATGAAAAGAAGTGGTATCTCAAAAAAGCGGCTTTGATCTGTGAAGCTGTCATTAAAAAAGAGGTATCATCAGAGGCAGGTGACAAGTGTAGGGTTCTCGTTTCAAATCTCAGCTCAAAGCAGCTTTCGCTTCAGGCCGAGGATGTTAATACTATTGAAAAACCTTTTCGTCTTTTTACATCTTTTAAGAATGTGAAAGATCTTTATTTTAAAGCTGTTAAGCTTGATAAGGATATGTTTATGGATATAAAAAGAAACAACTACAGAAGTGATGAGGTTATTAAGAAGCTGACTAAGGCAAAACCGTCCCAAAAGTGGAAAGTGACTCTGCCGGATGACGGAGATTACAGAAATCACAGCACAGAAATTAAAGTTCCGGGACTTAAAAAAGGGTTTTATGCGATTTTTGCGCAGACAAAAGAGAACCTTTCTTTTAAGGATATTTCAAAAAAAGGGAATGCTGCTTTTTATACTGTCACCACTGTCAGTAACCTTTCTGTGATATCAAGTTTTTCTAAAAAGGGTGCAAAGCTCTTTGTTGCAGATAGAGAAACAGGAAAGCCTATAAAAGGTGCAAGAGTTAAAGCTTATTACAGTGAATACAGTAACTGGAAAAGTAAGTATGTGACACGGAAACTTGGTAGAGGTAAGACAAATTCTGATGGAATAACTGAGATATCCAGTGGCAGTAAAAGGAACTACAGATCTTTTGTTACCGTTGAGAAAAATGGAGAAATGATCTATAGCGAGTTGCATTTTTCATACAGATATAGAAAAAGAGCCGGTATAACCACATATTTATTCACGGATAGAGCCATTTACCGTCCGGGCCAGAAGATCTTTTTTAAAGGAATAATGGTCAATTTTGATAAAAATAGAAAGCCGAAGATAGTTCCCAACAGAAAAACCCGGGTAAGATTTTATGATGTGAATAGTCAGCAGATTTCCAAATTAAACCTGAAAACTGATAAGTTTGGTTCATTTCACGGTTCGTTCACATCTCCTGAAGGTACACTTAACGGGGCAATGAGAATTCAGAACGAGTTCGGTACTAAGTATGTTTCAGTTGAAGAGTACAAACGACCGAAATTTGAGACAGAGATCCTTCCGACAGAAAAAAGCTTTAAACTTGGTGATTCAGTTGAAGTGAAAGGTACTGCAAAATCATACTCGGGTTTTCCTCTGAGTAATGCAAAAGTGTCCTGGACAGTTACAAGAAGCACCTATTTCCCTTACACGTACTGGGGATATGGTTATGGTAACTACAGCACAGGTGGCGTAGTTATGTCAAATGGAGAGGCTGTTACAGATAATGAGGGTGGATATAAAATTAACTTTAAAGCTAAACCGGATCTTACGATACCGGAAATGTACAGTCCCGCATTTACATATTCAGTTTACGCGGATGTTACAGACATAAATGGAGAGACGCACAGCGCATCAAGAATTATCAGAGTCGGATATACAGCACTAGTTCTCAGCGAGAATATTTCCGGCAACTTAAATGTTGGTGAGGAGCTGAAGTTTAATGTGAGCTCAACTAATCTTGATGGACAGAAAGTCAAAGCAAAAGGAACTTATGAAATTGTAAAGTTAAAACAGCCGCAAACCCTCTTTCGAAAAAGGTTGTGGTCAAAACCTGACAAACATATGTTAAAGAAAGATGAGTATGAATTGCTCTTTCCGCATGATATTTACGCTTCAGAGGATAGTTTTTATAAATGGGGTGAGGAAAAAGCGCTTGTTAAAGGTAAATTTGACACAAAGACCGACAAAAAGATCTCAGTTGATTGCCATGAGTGGAAAGAGGGAAAATATCTGATCAGAATGACATCCAAAGATAGATACGGAAGGAAAGTGGACTATAAAAAGTACTTTGATGTCTTTAAGCCTGAATCCGGAAAGACCGATGATAGAACTATGAGCAGGATCTTTGCCATCAAAAACACAGTTGAGCCCGGGAATGACGCTGAGATCTACATTGGTTCAGCTGCAAAGGATGTTGTTTCTCTTGTGTATATTCATAGAAAGAATAAAAAACCTGAAAAGATTAGGCTAAATCTTGATGGACAGAAAAACATAGTACAGATCCCGGTGAAGGAATCTGACAGAGGAAATCTTGCCTACACAGTAGTTTTTCAAAAGTACGGCAGGAGCTACAGCCAATACGGTGTGATTACGGTTCCGTGGACAAATAAGCAGCTTAAGATCGAGACGATGACTTTTAGAGACAAGCTTACTCCGGGAACAAAAGAAGAGTTCAGACTCAAGATAACAGGACCTAAAGCAGAGAAGGCGGCGGCCCAGATGATGGCGCTGATGTATGATTCATCTCTTGACAGTTTTGTTCAGCACAGTCTGTGGTTCAATGTTGCGCCTTACAACACATTTCAAGTCCGCTGGATTGAAAATACGACGCACCGTGTAACCTATTCAATGCAGTATGCTCCGAACTGGTTCAGCTGGTACTACGGTCAGAATTATAATTACGACGTTTTTAACTGGAATGGTTTTCCCAGAAACGGATATTACAGTTTCAAAGGTCGTGGTAGGGACAGATATACGATGAATAGGACGAGAAATCCAATGTCTGTTGTACCTGAGACTGTTGCATTTGGAGACGACGATGAGGTTATGGAGAAGGAAAGTTCAGGATCAGGTTCACTGCGTGGGGGTTCTGCTATGCCTGCAAAAAGGAATCAGGCTAAAAGGAAAAGTGTGGAAATGGATAAATCTATTGTGACAAAAACGATGGGTCTTCTTCAGGACCAGACAGTTGCAAAACCTCAAATTAGAAAGAACTTTCAGGAAACTGCATTTTTTATGCCGGTACTTAAAACTAATTCAAAAGGTGAGATTATTATAGCTTTTGAAGTCCCGGATTCGCTTACAAAATGGCATTTTATGGGACTTGCACATACAAAAGACCTTAAAATCGGGCAGATTAGTAAATATCTTACAACTGTAAAGGAACTTATGGTGACTCCTAATGTTCCCAGATTTCTAAGAGAAGGTGATACTGTAATTCTGAGTACTAAGATATCCAACATGAGTGAGAAAAAGATGACAGGCCAGGTTGAGCTTAAACTCTTTGATTCTCTCACAATGAAAGCTATTGATAAAGACTACGGGAATGAAGGAGCTTTAAAAAAATTCAGTGTCAAGGCGAATGGAAATACAAGTGTTGACTGGAAAGTAAAGGTTCCGATGATGGCGGGAACTCTGACCTGGAGAATAGTTGCTAGTAGTGGCAAGCTTTCCGATGGTGAAGAAAACGCATTGCCGGTTTTATCAAATAGAATGCTGGTGACAGAAAGTCTGCCTCTGCCGATAAATGGAAAAGAGACGAAGGATTTCAAGTTTAAGAAACTAATTGAATCCGGATCTTCAAAAACAATTTCAAATCACAAACTTACACTTGAATTTACAAGCAATCCGACATGGTACGCTGTTCAGGCGATCCCATATCTTGTCGAGTATCCTTATGAGTGTGCTGAACAGATCTTCTCAAGGCTGTATGCAAACAGTCTTTCAATGCATATCGTTAAGAAAAACCCAACAATAAAAAAGGTTTTTGATAAGTGGAGAGGGACTGATGCAATGCTTTCAAATCTGCATAAAAATCAAGAGCTTAAATCGGTTCTTCTCAAAGAAACTCCTTGGGTTCTTGATTCTCAGAACGAAGAGGTTAATAAAAAGAGACTCGCTAATTTCTTTGAAACAAAAAGAATGCAGCGGGGACTTGATAGAGCTTCCAGAAAACTGAAAAGAATGCAGGCTTATAACGGTGGATGGCCTTGGTTCCCGGGGTTCCCTGAAAGCTGGTTTATCTCTCAGCACATAGTTTCAGGATTTGGTAAACTCAAAAATATGAAGGTTAAGGTTGATGCTTCCGTTACACAGATGTCACAAAAGGGTGTTCACTATATTGATGGTAAATCAAGGGAAAGGTATGAATATCTGAAAACACACAAGATCGATCTTAACAGAAAAAATATAGGGTACATGGAGATCCACTATCTTTATGCGAGAAGTTTCTTTAAGAATGTTAAAATGAGGCCTGCGAATAAAAAGGCTTTTAACTACTGGCTTGGTCAGGCAGAAAAATACTGGCTGGGTGAAACACCCTACATGAACGCGATGGCTGCAGTTGCACTTTTTAGACACGGTCAGAAGAAAATAGCAAAGAAGATAGTTGAATCACTTAAAGAGCGCGCAATCTATAATGAAGAGCTTGGAATGTACTACAAGGAGAACATGGGCGGTTATTACTGGTATCAGTTCCCTATTGAGACTCAGGCCACGATTATCGAAGCCTTTGAAGAGATCAGTGGCGACAGAAAGATCGTCAATCAGCTCAAGCAGTGGCTCCTTAAAATGAAACAGGTTCAGGGATGGAAAACGACAAAGGCTACGGTTGATGCAGTTTATGCACTTTTAATGCGTGGTGACAACTGGCTTAAGAATTCAAAGGACGCCATGATAAAAGTCGGCGGTGTAAAAGTTGAACCGAAAAAACTTGGAGCGAAGGTAGAAGCAGGAACAGGTCATTTTAAAGTTGCCTGGCGTAAAGAAAAAGTTAAACCTGAAATGGGAAAAGTTACAGTTGAAAATCCCAATTCAAATCCGGCCTGGGGCGCATTATACTGGCAGTATTTTGAAGATCTTGACAAGATCACTCCGCACAAGACCCCACTTGCTCTGGAAAAGGATATTTTTCTTGAGGTGAAGACTGCAACAGGAGTTAAACTTGAAAAGGTGACACAAAAGACTAAACTAGCTCCTGGTGACAGGTTGAAGATCAGAGTTGTGCTAAGAACTGATAGGGATATGGAATATATTCACATGAGAGACATGCGTCCGGCAGGCACTGAACCTGAAAATGTTATATCAAGACATAAGTATCAGGACGGATTGTGGTACTATGAATCCACAAAAGACACCTCCACGGATTTTTTCATGGAAAGACTTAATAAGGGAACGTATGTTTTTGAGTATCCTCTGGTAGTCAATCTTCGAGGTGATTTTTCGGCAGGAATAACAACTATTCAGTGTATGTACGCACCGGAATTTACGTCTCATTCAAAAGGAATTAGAGTGGAGGTCAAGTGATATGAAGGTAGTAAAAGCGAATATAACAACTTTAAAAGTTGATGCGATCGTCAATGCGGCGAACAGTTCTCTCATTGGTGGCGGAGGTGTGGACGGTTCGATCCACGAAGCTGCAGGGCCACAACTTTATGAAGAGTGCAGGCAAATGGATGGATGTGAGACTGGAGATGTGAAGATAACAAAAGGATATGATCTTCATGCAAAGTTCATTATTCATACTGTGGGGCCTATCTGGAGAGGAGGAACTGACGGCGAAGAAAAGATCCTTGCCGGCTGTTACCGCAAAGCTTTGGAACTTGCTTTGGAAAATGGCGTAAAATCGATAGCTTTTCCTTCGATTAGCACAGGAGTTTTTAAATATCCGATAGAGTTGGCTGCAAGAGTTGCTGTCAGAAATGTAAGGAAGTTTATTAAAGTGACCGAATCTGATATCAAAGTAACATTCTGCTGTTTTTCTGCTTCAGATCTGAAAGTTTATAAAAGTGTTCTTAAAACCTAGAAGGGAAGATCGTCATCATCATCTTCAAGATCGACTACAGGAGGATTAGAAGGTTCTGATTTTGGATTTTTTGTTTCTCCACCGGACTGATAGGTTCTTTCTCCACCTGTGTTTTCTTTCGTGTCCAGAAACCTGATAAGGTTGGCTACGATCTCAGTTATATACTTGTCATTTCCATCTTTATCCTGATAGGACCTGTTTTGAATTCGGCCTTCAATGAAAACAAGAGAGCCTTTTTTGACAAACTTTGAGACGTTTTCAGCCTGATTTCCAAAAACAACTATCTTGTGCCATTCAGTTTTTTCTTCCCAGCTGTCTCCCTTTTTAAAACTTTCGGAAGTTGCCATTGAAAAGTTGCATACTGCAATGTTTGAGTTTGTATATTTCTTCTCAGGGTCACGACCAAGTCTTCCAAGAAGCATTACTTTGTTAAGACTATTAAAAGAACTCATGTTTATCTCCTATTATTCTTTAATTTCTTTGGTTTTTTCAGGGATTTTCTCTCCAAGAATAGTGGAGATCATCATGTTCGCATTCTGATTGAGATTGTTTTCAAGCCCTGTTGCATCGTTGTCAAAACGGTATCTCGTATTTCCATTGATTATTTCGAGCATATTTTCCATGAACTTGTTGATTGGCTTGTTGAATTGTTCATCCATAATAATGGCCGCAATAAGTCCAGCCAGAATCGAAAGAACAGCCAGAAGGATCAGTGTCCCATGTTTGGATACAACAGGTTCAAGTATTTTATCAATTGATGTAAGTGTGATATAGAACATGTCATTATTTTCTGACAGCGAAGGATGTCTTGTCAAACTTCCATAAAATTTTTCACCGCTGAGATATATTTCTATTTGGTGAACCTTTCCTGTTTCATTGTCAACCTGCTCTATTATTGTCGGTTCTGAGGCTATATACTTTTTGAAATTCTCATGAATTTCTGTCGGCATTGTGCTTCCGAGCAATAATTCTTTTGTGAAAAAGCCAAAAAACACTCTGTTGGATTTATTCAGCGAAGCTTCCTCGGTAAGACTGGCCATAGCTTCTTTTGCAGTTTCTGAATTAACTACGTCGGCAGAACAGTAGGCTCCTACGATCTTGCCATTCTTTTTCATTGGTGCTGCGGTAACTCTGTAAGTTTTTCCAAGCATCTGAATGATGTCTCTGTTAGAAGTTCCTTTAAGAGCAGAAGAGATCAGCAGTTTGTTGCTGAGGTTCTTTCCCCGGAGGATTCCATCAAGATTTTTGGATACAACATTACCTAATTTATCAACAACAAATATGGCATCATTTTTATCATACATTTTGTTGATGACATTAAGCTCCACCTGGACATTCTCTTCGACTTTCTTAACAACGGCCTTGGCTTTATCACTTAACTTGCTGATGTCCCCCGGATTTTCCGCCACAGCTTTTCCCCAGGCTTCAACATTAAAAGCATTGAGAAGCTCTGTCTTTTCAGCAAGATTTTCTGCCGCTTGGATAGATTCAATTGCGTCTGCTTTGTTAATGTGTTTGTAGAGAGAAACTGTCTGTGAAACAGTATTCTTAGCGGATTCTTTTAAATGATCTCTAATGTAATCTACGAACAGATAATTTGCGGCAAAATACATTGCGGCAGTTAAAATTAGTGAGAGTAAAAAGATCTTAAATTTCATAACTCCTCCTGTCCAGCAGGACCATCCTGTGTGAAATCGAATACTGGCCTGTAGCTACTATTGAAATACTTTCTGAAAGTATTTTGTGCTCTCTAGCCAGAATTCTGTTTTTAAAAGTTTCATGTGTATCATTTTCTTTTCGTTCAACGGCCGTTTGAAGAATAATTGGACCTTCATCAAGAGTTTCATCAACGAAATGTGTTGTGCATCCGGATATTCTTACACCGTAGTCGAAAGCCTGCTTCTGTGCGTTTACACCTTTAAAAGATGGAAGCAGTGATGGGTGAATATTAATAACCTTTCCCTTGTATCCGTTAAGAAAAACGTTGCCGAGAATCTTCATGAATCCTGCAAGAACGATTATTTCTGTTCCGTATTCAAAAATAGTGCTAAGCAGCCTGAGTTCATAATCAGAACGAAGCTCATTCTTTTGTTTGGGAAGAACTATTGTCTCTATTCCCTCTTCCTGAGCTTTGATAATTCCCCCAGCGTTGTTTTTATCTGACAGAACAAAGCTGATTCCGGCTACTCCTTTAAGAAGTCCTTCCCTAAAGTTTTTTATTATTGCGGACATGTTAGTGCCGGTTCCTGAAATAAAAATGCCTATTTTCAAAGGTTCCGTTCCTCAAAAAATTTGATTATATCATGTTTAGCCGGAGTTTTTTCAGGTCCCTTTCTATCTCCGGTAAACTTGTAGGTCTTTTTTTCCTTCTCGTTAATTTCCCAGAAATAGTTGAATTTCTGTTTTTCAAGTGGGAGCATTTTTATTTCAGGAAGCTTATAGTTGATACCATGTTCGTCAGATTCCATAGTTGTAATGCATCCTTCACCGTAAACTTTGAAAAATGCGTACTCAAGATTTACTTTGCACTGAATGTTCTTTTCTTCAATGTAAATGTTGAGCTTTTTTCTAATGTTCTCATCGTCATAGCACTTAAGTTTTTTTTCTTTTTCATTTGCAACGACAAGTTCATATTTTATCGGACATTTAACCTTTTCATCCTCAGCCTTTTTCATAAAGTAGATAGGAACTCCAACGGGAACACGGCAACCCTTTTCACAGTTTTCTACGGGAGCTTTATCAAGGGCCTGATAGAGGGACACCTTGTTTGATTTTTGATGGATGACAACTTTTGCAGTTAAGCCTTCTACAAGATCGACCTTTGCCTGATAAAGAAGGTTTGCCTTAAAATATTTTTTATAGTCCTTTTTGGGCTGAAGTGCAGTATAGGAAACAGATTTAAGGTCCAATGAAACGGTATGTTCTCCAGGGCTTATTTTATAAACTGTCAGACAGTTTTCGCCTTTGGGCTTAAAGAAAGAAAAGGGAACGCCGTCGATCAACACTCTGAATTTCCTAATGAAAATACTGCTGTCCTTGTGTTTTATAAATCCACGTTCCTTTGCTGTTTCTTCGTTATCAGTAGTCAGCATAAATGGTTTGCCTTCTTTGAATACGCAAAGCTTTAAAACTGATGTTTTCATCTTTGCATTAACGGGAAAAATAAGAAAAGCAATTGTAAAAAAAAGAAAAATCCGTGCAAACTTCACAGTGGTTCCTCGTACAAACGATCAGTTAATACCTAATGGAAAAGAATTATATATTAAGTAATAGATTTGTAAATAAAATAATCTATAAGTAGTGGTTCTAAAATTATATAAGTAAAGATTTGGGTATTTGCCTGATTGTGCATATACTGTCTGTGGATAGATTCTAGGAGGTAAAGTTGAGAAAATATTCTTTTGAGAAAAATGTTCTGTTAAATCCGTATGCTTCAGTTCTTGTTAAAGTAGGTAATACAAAGGTCTTGACAGCTCTGACAGTACAGAAAACAGTTCCTAGACATGTTAGCGAAGGAACTGGGTGGGTTACTGCGGAGTATTCACTGATGCCGGGCTCAACTTCTTCAAGAGTGGGGAGAGAACGACAAAAGATCTCTGGAAGAACTGCTGAAATTCAGAGACTGATCGGCAGGTCTCTTCGGATGGCGGTTGATCTGTCAGGAATTCCGGATATGACTTTTATAATAGATTGCGATGTAATGGATGCAGATGGCGGGACGAGAACCGCTTCTGTGAATGGAGGTATGATCGCCTGTGCCGTTGCCGGAAAAAAACTCGTTGAAGAGGGAGTTCTTGACAAGAACCCTGTTAAAAGGTGGATTGGTGCGATAAGTGCCGGCGTTGTAGACGGGCAGGTTGTTATAGATCTTGATTATGAGAAGGATTCAAGAGCTGATGCTGATTTTAATTTTGTGTTTTGTGAAAATGGTAATATAATCGAAGTGCAGGGTACCGCGGAGAAAGAACCCGTAAGTGACGAGGTCTTTTCAGAGCTTCTTGAAAGCTCAAGACGCTGTGTGATGGAGTTAATTTGTGAAATGAAGAATCTTGCAGGGTATAAACAATGATTATAGTTCTTAGAATGGATACTCCCGAAGAAGATGTGGAGAAGATAAAGGAAACTCTGATAGCTAATGGAATGTCCTTTAACGTACTGAAGGGTGCAAAGTTTACTTTAATTCCGGTTGTAGGAGATCTTACTACTTCGGATATCGGTCGTTTCAAATCTTTGCCGAGTGTGGAAAAGGTAATTGCCGTATCAAAACCGTATTATCTCGTTAGTAGCCAGTATAAAAAAGAAAAGACTGTGGTGGATCTGGGAGATGGTGTTGAGGTCGGTAAAGGATTCTCAATGATATCCGGTCCATGTAGTGTGGAAAGCGAAGAGTCTCTTGAGAAAATTGCAACATTCCTTGAAGAACAGGGTGTGAGAATTCTTCGCGGTGGAACGTTTAAGTTAAGAGCTTCTCCATATTCTTTTCAGGGACTTGGAGAAAAAGGACTGAAAATTCTTAGAGATGTTTCTTCAAGACATAATATGAAATGTGTCTCCGAGATCGTTGATGTCAGAAACCTGGATGTTTTTCTTGAATGTGTGGATATTATTCAGGTCGGTGCAAGAAACATGATGAATTTCTCTCTTTTAAAAGAGCTCGGTAAGTCCGGGAAGCCGGTATTTCTCAAAAGATCACTCAGTGCAAAGATCGATGATTTTCTTCTCAGTGCAGAGTATCTTCTGAGCGAAGGAAATGAAAATGTTATCTTATGCGAAAGAGGTGTTCAGGCTTTTGATGATATTACCAGAAGCAATGTAAATATTGCATCTATTCCGATACTTAAGGATATGACACATCTGCCTATTATCTTTGATCCTTCTCACAGTGTCGGTATAGCAAAGTATGTTCCTGCCACATCATTGGCAGCAGTTTTAATGGGTGTTGACGGATTGATGGTGGAAACTCACTTTAATCCTTCAAATGCTCTTTCCGATGGTTACCAGACCATTGACTTTGAAACTTTTGAAAAAACATACAGAAAGATAAACAGTCTAATAAAGTTTATGGATGAAGAAGGCTGATCTGAATACTTTTATCCCTCCTGATAAAAGTTCTCTCATTAGACATGTACTGTTTTCAATATTGACCCGGGAAAAGGTAGAGGTGTTTTTTCACGATGATCTTCCCGGGGATATTCACTCTGCATTTGCGGCTCTTGAGAAATTTTCTAAAAATATCGAAGTTATTGGTGAAAAAGCTGTAATAACGGGGATTGCTGTTAAACCTGAAACTGAAGTTTACTGCGGCAATTCGGGTACGGTTATGCATATTCTTATGGGGATATGTAGCTTTATGGATTGGGATGTTAAGTTCTCGGGTGACAAAAGTTTAATGAGCAGAGATCATTCTGCTTTTTTTAGAGCAGCAAAACTTTATAAAAGTGATGAATTTGTCAAAACAGATCTTGAAAAAGAAAGTGCGCAGCTAAAAAGTTTTCATCTGCTTGCTATGCTTAGAAACGGTGGCGAGCTGTTTCCTAAGTGGAAAACAAGAACGAGTACCGAAGTTCTTCTAAAGAAAATGAATGCTGATATTACTGATGATGGAAGTGTTATCTGTGTAAAACCTGTAAAAGCCTTGAGCGGTTATTCACTTAAAGCTCAGAAAGACCCATCTTCAGCTTTTATTGCAGTCTGCGCGGGATTGATCTTAGGTCGTGAAGTTAAGATTGAAAATATGCTCGGTGAAGAATTAAGACTTGAGCCATTCTCTGTTCTTAAAAGGGCGGGATATCCATTAAAAATATCAAGCTTTGATCAAAAGGCTGCTGTTGAGATCATTGGACTTACTGCGGGAAAACCAATTGAGATTCAAGGCAATAAAGTGGCTCGGGTTATTGATGAGATCCCGTTTCTAGCCTATATGACTGCAAGAAATGGCTTTATGTTTTCGTGTAAAAATGCTCAGTGGTTAAGAAATAAGGAAAGTGACAGAATAGCTGAAACTGTCAGGCTGCTTTCCGGATTTTTTAAGGTTAGTGAGAAAAAAGACGGTTTTACAGTTTTACCTGAAAGAATTGAAGGTGGAAAGAAACTGTTTCATAGCATGGATCACCGTATGGAAATGCTTGGGACTCTAATATCTCTTGATCAAAACATTTCTTTTAAACCTAATAGCTGTTATAGTATATCGTTTCCCGGGTTTGAAAAAATACTGGAGCTTTTAAAAAAGTGAGGAAAAATGACTGAAGAAAAAAGGATTGCGGGATACAGAAAAGATCTTGATAAGATAGATGACAAGTTAGTTGAACTTATTGAAAAAAGGATTGCTGCTGCACAAAAGATCGTCTCAAAAAAGAAGTTGTTTGGCCTAAGTCTCGAAGATCCGGGAAGAGAAGATCAGATTATTAAAAGACTGACAACAGACAAAAAGACAGCGCCTCTTGTCGAAGAGATTTTCAGGAGAATCTTCAGTTGGGTAAAAAGCCTCTAGATCCTGCTAAATTTTTCAGGAAAGCAGAATACATCCTGCTCATAACAATCCCCTTTTTCCTATATTTTTTTTACCATGAGAATAACCGGCAAAACGATACTAGTGAATATGCTGACACAAAAGTCATAAGTCTGCCGGATGAACTTGCAGTTGTTTTTGATGAAAAGGTGTTTTTTCTGATGGAAAAAATGATCAGTGAAGCAAAAAGAACGATATCTATCTCTACCTACACGATTAGAAACAATAGAATCATGAAGATGCTTGAGAAAAAGAACGATCAGGGCGTTAGGGTAAAACTTGCTTATGGAAAGAGTAAAGATGGCTATCGTCCTTCATTCAGTTTAGGAAAGGTTGCAAAAAAATATGGTATATTTCATTCAAAGTTCATTGTAACGGATTCAAAGAATGTTCTCATCACTTCAGCCAATCTAGGGTCTGGTAGCAATGCAGTTAACAATGCAGTGTTTTTCAAAAATGCACCTAAGGCTTCAGAAATTCTTGAGAAAGAAGTGAGTGATGCTGTTTCGGGAAAGTTGCCTCGAAGATGTTCAAAAGGATGTGAAACAGAGATAGGAAAAATCTTTTTTACACCGGGAAAAGCATGCGTGAACATTAAAGCAGCGTTCCTTAAAGCTGAGAAAAAAATTGAAGGTTCGATCTATACGGTTACCATAAGAAATCCTATTGTTACAGGTCTTAAAAATGTGCTGAAAAAGAAAGAAGTTCCGGTGAAACTGATTACGGACAACTGGAAAGGTGACGGGAATAGAATCGTTAATAAAAAGGCTGTTGACTATTTCAGGTCACTTGGTGCGCAGGTGAAATATGACAATATGGTTTTAAAGAAAGATCTGCTTTTTCATCATAAATTTGCAGTGATCGACGAAAAAATTACGGTCTTCGGATCGCTTAACTGGACATCTTCAGGTTGTTACAGAAATAGAGAGATCGTTGTGATCAGCAAAGATGAAAAAATTGCAGTGAAGTTTTCTGAATATTTTGCAACTATCTGGAAAGATTAGTTTTCAGGTGTGTTAGGGTCGCCGTCAGGGTCTGTATTTGGATTGAATACATCAAAAAGAGTGTCTTTCTGGGAGATAAGTTCAGCACATGTCATTGTGTCAGCAACTTTAATAAACTGGAACACACTGTTATTAGTTTCGGTAATTGTCGTTGTTTTCCCACTAAGAAGACTATTAGGAGTGGAAGTGTGTGCATACTGTTCATCGTTCCATTCAACATTTCCCTCGATCTTTCCTTCGTCTACGAGTTCACCAGTATACTTTGCTGTAAGTCTCTGAACGTAATAGATGTAGCCGCTAACAAAACCACTTATCTTGATAGTAAAAGCGGCATTTCCATCAGCATCGTGATCAAAGATCCTTATGTCGCCATCTGCTGTAACCATTGGCTCCATTGACGGATCATCCATGTTTGCGCCTCTCAGTTCCCATTCCTTATTTCCAGTGAAAAGAACTTTTCCACCCTCTTCTTTCACTTCGATCTGAGGAGTATCGTTGGGTCTCCAGAAATGATAGATCGTGTTGAACTTAGAATCAGGTTCATTAAAACTTACAACAGCTCTATTAAATCCGGCGTTTCCAGTTTCATTGTCAGTCTGACACATGATGCCGTCTTTTCGTTCCATTTTAAGATTTCCCTTGTTGTTAATTGATATTTCAGCAAGGATATATCTTGTTGTTACACTTGGAACATCCTTGGCCATCGTTGTGCTGGAAGATGATTTAAGAATTATTTTCTGAGCCCAAGTTCCCACAAACTTTGCAAGAAGTGGATCAACAGCGTTGTCTTCATCAGGTATTTCGTCTATATCAGTTATATCCTCATCGCCTGTGTTACCTGTGTTGCCAGTATTTCCTGTGTCGCCTGTATTCCCAGTATTCCCAGTATTACCAGTATTACCAGTATTACCAGTATTTCCTGTATCACCAGTATTGCCGGTGTCGCCTATATCTTCATCGTTTACTGCGTTATCCTGGGTTTCCCAGTTGTTGGTGTCAGTTGATGAACTGTCGTCGCCACAGCTGATCATTAGAAATGCAAAAACTGCTACGATCGTGATAAGAGTTGCTCTTTTCATAAAATTTCTCCCAAAATTGTCAGTATAAAACTTCTGCTGATATTCCTATTCCAAAAACGAAGCCACTGCTTTTCCATCCGGGAAAGCCCGGGTTGTTTGTTTGAAGTCCTGTTTTTGCCTCATTAAAGTTATCCCTTTCATCAGCTGATCCGTAGAATGTTGAATCATCAGGAAACTCATCAACGAGTCCGCCGTCTTCCTCTGATCTTTTATCATCTTTTCCCTGAACTCTTTCAAGTAGTATTTGAAGTGAGCTTGTAATTCCTCCGCCAATGGAAAATTTTTCAAAATGAAAATACTCTGAATAGCCTACTGAAAATCCGATTCTGTCATTGTCGACATAGTTCTCTCTTCCAGTCTGCTCCGGAACAGGAGATGGCACATAGTTAACGTTGAAAGCAGCTTTTCGTTCTCTGTGTCGCAACATAAATCCACCTGCAAAAGAAAATGTGTCTTTCCATTCATCCTGCGGAGTTTCACCATGACGGTTAACATAGGTTGACCATCTGGCCCATTCAAAAGATGCCATAGGAGAGAGTTTGTATCCTCTGACGTTAAAATCGTAGTAAAGGCCGAAGGATAGCTTCATCGGCTGGTATCCGGCGGTCATAGAGGAATTGGCCTCTAGGAATTGGTCTTCTTCTTCCCCATATTCCCATCCGTTAACCTGCATTTCATTGTTAAGTTCCACCACTCCGGTATTTGTCGGAAAATGAAAAGTTCCAGTTAAGTTAAGTCCCATGAAGGGGTTTGCAACAAATGAAAAGAAAGGTGCGGCTGATCCACCAACTTTCATGTGAGCATTGATGAGCTGTTGAGAAGGGTTAGACGAATCGGGAACAAAAACCTGATTTTTGGTAACTGTATATGTGGTGACTGCTACTCCTGCCCCAAGTCTTAAGAAATTTGAAACTTTTCCACCAAGAGCAAAAGCCATGCTGAATTGATTGAGTCTGTCCCCGTAAAGTTCAAAGTGCAGACTATTGGAAAAATACTGTTCTCTTTCGTCGTTGAAAAACGGGTCTTGAGTTTGAATGCCGGTTGTGGGAATTAGTGCGTATGCACCAACTGCGAGCCAATTTTTTATAATGCTTTTTACTGCACCTATTGTGATTATTCCATCGAATGAATCGTAATCGGCGGATCCTCTTTTATTCATAAGTTTGGATGTGGCAAGAGGAGCATAACGACCGCCCTTAGATATTTCAGCTGAGTCGGTACTGGAGATCTGAGTGCTTATGTTATATCCATCAGGTCTTTTAAAATGCTCGATATCCTTATTCTGAAGCATCATTCCAAACCCGAGTTTGAAAGAATCTTCCTGCAGAACGAGGTAGGCGGGGTTAAAATAGGCAGCTTCTGCACCGGTTGCGATGATCCGCGCAGTGAAAGGGTTTGGGGAATCAGCTGATCCCATTAGTTCAAGAACCGAGGACGCCGATAGATTCAGATTTATACTTAAAATAGTGATAATAAAAAACAACCGTGTTCTTAGCATTTCTTACTCCTAGTGCTAAACTCAAAAAAACAAATTCGCTTAATTATTGGGTTCATGAGTGATCTGTCAAGTTTAGGACGGTATGAGATGCTCCTTTTTTGACAATTGTGCTGTGTTTTTGTATAACTTTCTTGTTTCAACTGTTTGGAAAGACTAGTTGTTTGGATCGCCATCAGGGTTTGTGTTAGGATTAACTACATCAAAAAGAGTGTCTTTCTGTGAGATAAGTTCTGCACATGTCATGGTATCAGCAACTTTTATGAACTGGAAAACGCTGTTATTGGTCTCAGTGGTAGTTTCCTTTTGTCCTTTAAGAGTTCCGTTTGGAGTATCCTGATGGGTGTACTGTTCATCTGTCCATTCTACGTTACCTTCGATCTTTCCTTCACTAACGAGTTCACCAATATACTTTGTTGTGAGTCTCTGAACGAAGTATATCGGCCCAGTAATTATAATTCCGTTAAATGCAATTGTAAATGCGGAATTTCCATCAACATCGTGATCAAATGTCCTTATGTCTTCATCAGCTGTAACCATAGGTTCTTTTGAAGGATCGTCCATGTTTGCGCCTCTCAGTTCCCATTCCTTGTTTCCTGTAAAAAGAGTTTTGCCACCCTCTTCTTTCACTTCGATCTGAGGTATGTCTTTCTGTCCCGGGATGTCGTTGGGACTCCAGAAATTATAAATGGTGTTGAATTTGGATTGAGGTTCATTAAAACGGACGATACCTTTACTGGCTCCTGAGGTGCCTGTTTCATTGTCAGTCTGGCACATGACTCCATCCTTTCTTGTCATTTTAAGATTTCCCTTGTTGTTAATTGATATTTCAGCAAGGATATATCTTGTTGTCACACTTGGAACAAGTCCTACAAGACTTGTACTGGAAGATTTAAGTATTATTTTCTGGGCCCATGTTCCTACAAACTGTGCAAGAAGTGGATCAATTGCATTATCTTCGTCAGGCGTTTCATCGATGTCTGTAACGATCTCATTATCATCCATGTCCATATCGTCCATGTCCGTCCCAGTATCTCCAGTATCTCCAGTGTCGCCTGTGTTACCTGTATTACCAGTATTTCCTGTATCTCCTGTGTTGCCTGCATCGTCATCGTTTACCGCATTATCCTGTTTTTCCCAGTTGTTGGTATCGGTTGATGAATTTTCGTCGCCACAGCTGATCATTATAAATGCAAAAACTGCTGTGATCGTAATAACTGTTGTTCTTTTCATAAAATTCCTCCAAAAATCTGTCAATATAAAATTTCTGCTGATATTTCTATACCCGAAACAAAGCCGCCACATTATTGGTTCCATGAATGATCTGTCAAGTTTAGGGCTGTATAAAACACCCCTTTTTTGACAATCGCCCCATGTTTTTGTATAACTTTCTAGTTTATATTTTTTGCGGAGACTAATAATGAAAAAACTACTTCTTTCAATTTTAGCTATCTTCTTTTTTCTGTCCTGTGCAATAGATGAAGATGTGTGCGTGGATAACTTTGATTGTCCTGACGGATATATCTGCTCAGAAAATGGAGAGTGTGTCGAGCCGGAAGGTGGAGACACAGGAAACACTGGAGATACTGGGGACACAGGTGATACGGGAGATACCGGAAACACAGGAAATACAGGCGATACGGGAAACACTGGGGACACAGGGAATACGGGAAATACTGGTGACACTGGTAACACAGGGAATACTGGAGATACTGGTAACACAGGGAATACTGGAAATACCGGTGAAGACCACATTTCACCAACTATTCTATCTGTTTCTCCAGCGGAAAATGAAAAGGACGTAGCCCTTGATAAGGTTCTTGAAATTGAGTTCTCAGAACCAATAGAATGTTCCACTATTACAGCGGCAGATGTTGTCACCATTGATGATTCCTCAATTACTGTCACCTGTGAGAAGGATAATCCGGTAGTCACTTACACACAGAGTTGGGACAGTAATGCAAGGTATAAAGTTACAGTTAAGGGTGCTGTAATAGAAGATCTGAGTGGGAATGTCATGGCTCAGGCAAAGAACTGGTATTTTGAAACTGTGGATGTTGCTCCTCCGGAAGTAGTCAAAGACGACTGTGCGCCTACTGGTCAAAGTGTCAGACCGAATAAGAAGATCAAGGTCGTTTTTAACGAAACTGTGAAACCTGAGACAGTGAAAATAAGTCTTAATACTGCAGAGGTTACTGAAACGCCTGTAGCAACTGATGATAATAAGGTTTTTGAATGGGATCTGACATTGGAGCTTGATAAAGAATATACAGTTAAAGTTATTGACGGAGTCGAGGATCTTTCAGGAAACGTTATGACAACTGAAGGTGGATACGAGTGGACTTTTACAACAGCTGTGTATGACATTTTTCCAGTGGTGAATTTTTATAAGGTGTTGATCCCGCTTTCAAAAGCTCCACTTTGCGATGGCTCTGTAACAGCCTTTAATAATTCAGCAAATTATAAGATCACAGATAAATCGGATTCTTCGCAAGTTGCGGGCACAATAACATGTGACGGTACTGCAAATACGGTGAAATTCACTCCGGGCAGTCAATTTGATCAGGATAAAATTTATCAGATCTTAATAAAAGGAACATCCGAGTATTCAGATGCAAGTACTTTTGGAGCTAAGGATCTTACGATGGATTTTAGTTTTGAGATGATAGTCGATGATGATTTCGAAAGTGGAAGTACAGGCTGGACTCTCATGAATAACTGGGCTGTGGGAGCGCCGAATTATCTTGGTTTCGGCTATGAGATAACTTCTGCTCACGGTGGCTCAAATGTTCTGGCAACAGGCCTGAGTTCTGAGCATCTTGTTGACACATCCTATTCGGCAAGAAGAGAAGATAACTTTACAATTGAAGAATATGATCAGGTCTATATTGAATTCTGGGCCTATATCGGTCTTGATGATTATGGCGATCCCAACAATGGAATGACAGTTACTTTTAAAGAAAGCAATGCCATACTTATCAACTCTTTAGATTTGACAGTCGGTGACGGAGCAGATATTTTCGGTGAATATTATATGAGCTCAACAAAACAGGCTGATCCCGGGCTGAGAGGAAAAAGTGCAGATAATATCTATTCTCCTTTTTATGGATCGCTGGATGGAATAACTTTTACTCCCGGTGAATTGAAGGAGCTCAACCTTTCATTTATTCTCCATACTGATTACACTCCGGAGTATGCTGGTGTCTATATTGATGATGTTAAACTTTACAGAACAGTTTTTTAAATTTGAGGTGGGAAAATGATCGCAATTACGGGTGCTTCTGGACATGTCGGAAACAATCTGGTCAGAAAATTAAATAAGAAGGGAATTACGCCTAGAATTCTTGTGCATAATCCGGCAACTTTGAAAAAAGCTCTTAAAGGACTTGATTTTGAAGCCTATAGAGGTGATGTGAATGATATTGATTCGCTTAACAGTCTTTTTGAAGGAGTTGAAACGGTTTTTCACTGTGCAGCCTTGATATCTATTTCTCCCGGAATAATCGACAAGCTTAGAAAAGTCAACGTCGAAGGCGTTAAGAATGTTCTTGAAGCAGTTAAAAAAAATGGTGTAAAGAAACTTGTTCATGTGAGTTCAATTGAAGCGCTTGGAGATCCGGGTGAGGGAATTGTTGCAACTGAGGAAATGGGTTTTAATCCTGACAAGGCAATGCTGGAGTATGGTGTTACAAAGGCTGAAGCATCTCTTATCGTCCAGAAAGCTGCAGAGAACGGTATGAATGTGTGTATTGTCTGTCCGGTTGGTGTAATTGGCCCGAATGACTATAAACCAAGCCAGATGGGCACGATGATAATGGATTTTTATAACGGGAAATTGCCTGCCTATCCGGGTTACGGTGGTTTTGACTGGGTTGATTCAAGAGATGTGGCAGAAGGTATTCTTCTTGCAGCTGAGAAAGGAAAGAAAGGTGAGGTCTATTTGCTGACTGGCGGACATGCCACAAATGATGAAATGATGGGAATTCTTGAAGATGTAACAGGAAAGAAAAGACCTAAAATAGCACTTCCTTACTGGCTCATGTTCAGTGTTGGTTTTTTTGCTGAGTTCTATTACAAGGCTTCGGGAAAGGAAGCTGTGATAACAAGAGATAGTGCAAGGATTCTTAAAAGTAATCTGAGGGCATCATCAAAAAAGGCTAAAAGAGAGTTGGGATTTGATCCGAGGCCCATCAATGAAACATTTAAAGATCAGTTTGAATGGCTCAAAAAGAATAGAGCATGATCGATCGAAGTTGAAAGCAATTTAATAATCCCCAAAAAAGAAAGCTTGCGAAAGAACTCAGAAAATGATACAACAATCCTATGATTTTGTTGTCTTTTCTGAGACATCTCTTCTTTTTGGTGTGGTTATGAATATTGATATGAGGACAGTAGTTTTTGTTAGTGTACTCATTAATGCAATGTGTTCTATCTTCATTGTTAAGCTGTGGGTTCAGAATCGAAACAGGTATAATGGGCTAGGGGCTATTTCATTAAACTTCTTATTTTTTACTGTGGCGCTTGGATTGATAGTTCTTAGAACCAGAATTCCTGATATCTTTTCTATAGTTCTTGCAAATTCATTTATATATATCGGGTTGTTAGTCGGTCTTATGGGATTCGGAAAGTTTGCAGGACTTAATTTTTCAAAGAGAATTAAGATCTTTAACTATATTTCTCTAGTTCTTGTGTGTTTTATACAGATATTTTACACTTATGCTCAACCTTCACTTCAGGCAAGAAATCTTAATGGTGCGATAGCAATGATAGTTTTCTGCAGTCAGATCATATGGATTCTATATTTTAAAGCTGAGCCTAATCTAAAAAAGATATCAAAGTTTCTCGCTTTTGTGTTTTTTCTTGTCTGTGTTATCAGTGTGTTCAGAATAATTGATTTCTTTTTTGGTGTGCATCCTTCGGAAGTATATTTTCACTCAGGTTCTTTTCAGACCTTTATGTTCGTATCATATCAGATGCTCTATGTCATGCTCACGTACAGTATTGTGCTACTTGTAAACCAGAGACTGATAGGGGATATTCTTACTCAGGAAAAGAAATTTTTCATGGCTTTTCATTCGGCACCTTACGCTATTCTTCTTACTCGACTTAAAGATGGACTGATCTTTGATGTAAATGAAGGTTTTCAGAAAATAACAGGTTTTAAAAAAGAAGAAGTTCTTGGGAAAAGCACTTTTGACCTGAATGTCTGGGAAAATGATGAAGATCGCGCAGTTTTTCTTAAAAGTTTGTCTGAAAAAGGGAAGATAGAGGGAGTAGATCTGAGATTTATTACAAAAAAGGGAGAGAAGCTAATAGGTCATGTAATGGCCGACACAATCGAAATAAATGGAGAGAAGTGCCTTCTGGCGAGTATTGAAGATGTAACAGAAAAACGAAAGATGTATCAGGTTCTGCAGCAGACTGCTAAACTGGATTCGCTTGGAATTCTTGCCGGGGGAATTGCCCATGATTTTAACAATCTTCTCGGCGGAATTTTTGGTTATATTGATGTAGCTAGGAACAGATCGCAGGATACTGCAGTTTCGGGATATCTGACAAAAGCCATAAATACAATTGAAAGAGCCAGGCGACTGACGTTACAGCTTCTGACTTTTGCAAAGGGTGGTGCCCCGAGAAAAAAGATCGGCAAACTTTTTCCATTTATTAAGGAAACCACTGAATTTGCTTTAAGTGGGTCTAACGTGGCATGCAGTTTTGAGTATCCTCAAGACCTCTGGATGTGTGATTATGATATAGAGCAACTGGCTCAAGTAGTTGACAATCTTGTAATAAATGCAAAACAGGCAATGTCAAAAGGTGGAGCAATATCTATAAAAGCTAAGAACATTGTTGTGCGGCAAGAAGAACACCCGCAATTGAAAAAGGGAAACTATGTGAAGATTGAACTGTCTGATTCTGGAAAAGGAATTCCGGAAGAGCTGATATCCATGATCTTTGATCCTTTCTTCACGACAAAAACTCATGGGCATGGATTGGGACTTGCAACTAGTTACTCTATAATTAACAGGCATAATGGAACGATCGATGTGGAATCCCAAGAAGGGGTCGGTAGCATTTTCTCTATCTATCTTCCTGCAGATTCCAGTAAGGTAGACGAGCCTGAAGAAATTACAACTTCAAAATATGTCGGAAATGGAACTGTTCTTATTATGGATGATGAAGAGGTGATAAGAGAGATTTTAAGCGATATGCTTGAGGTAATAGGTTTTGATGTTATTGTCACTTCTGACGGGAATGAAGCTATAGAGCATTTTAAAAAAGAAACTGATGAGGGAAAAACAATTTCATGTCTGATTTTTGATCTTACAGTTCCTGGCGGTATAGGGGGAAAAGAGACTGTAAAAGAAATTAGAAAAATAAATAAAACTATCCCCGTTTTTGTTGCCAGCGGATATGCGGATGATCCAGCAATGTCTGAACCTGTAAAATATGGTTTCACTGATAGCATCCCAAAACCTTTCACAATGAAAAAACTCGAGGAAATGCTCAAAAAGAATCTTTGATTAAATATTATAATCCTGTAAAATGTCTTTAAGAATTTAGCGTTAAAAGAAGTTTGTCAGATTTATGTGATTAATTTTTAGGAGATTAAACTATGGAAAACAACATGCCTTTACTCGGTGACAAGTTCCCGTCCATTAAAGTAATGACGACTCATGGAGTTAAGAGTCTTCCCGATGATTATAAGGGAAAGTGGTTTGTTCTTTTCAGTCATCCGGCTGATTTCACACCAGTATGTACAACTGAGTTTGTTGCATTTCAGAAGAGATACGATAAGTTCAGGAAACTCAACTGTGAACTTATAGGAATGAGTGTTGATCAGGTTTTTTCTCATATTAAATGGGAAGAATGGATCAAGGAAAATGTCGGGATCGAAATTCAATTTCCGATCATCGCTGATACTGGTAAAGTTGCTGAAACTCTGGGAATTATTCATCCCGGAAAAGGAACAAACACAGTAAGAGCAGTTTTCATTGTTGATGCAAAGGGAACGATCAGGATAATTTTCTACTATCCTCAGGAACTTGGAAGAAACATGGACGAGATACTCAGATCACTTGAAGCTATGCAGATCTCTGACAAATATAAAGTTGCAATGCCCGCACAGTGGCCTGACAGTGAAGTTGTTGGAAAAGACCATGTCATAATTCCTCCGGCAACTAATGTTAAAGATGCAAAAGACAGACTCAAACAGGCAAAAGCAGGAAAGTTCGAGTGTCTTGACTGGTGGCTCTGCCATAAAAAACTTGAGTTGAAAAAACCAGCAGCAAAAGTAAAAGCAAAAGTAAAAGTAAAAGCAAAAACTAAGGCAGCTCCAAAGAAAAAGGCCGTTAAAAAGCCTAAGAAGAAGTAGGATCTAATCTTCAAAAATCTCTAAGTATTAAAAACCACAAGCTTTTTATCAATCATAACTGAACCAAACCCAAAGTTTTCTGCAATAAATTCTATCGTTTCTTTCTGATATATGAAAACGTGCGTAACATCATTTTTATAGTACCAGTTATCAAAAAAGATGTCTGATGTGTAGATGTGAGTCATGCAGACAAGTTTTCCCTCAGTTTTAAGCATGTTCCTTAACTTCTTAAACTCTTTTGACGGTTGATGAAAGTGTTCAATGACTTCTGAGCAGACAATATAACTGTATTTTTCTTTGAGCAGATCCACATCATTTTTAAAGAATGGATCGAACTGCTTGATATTATAATTGTTATCCATGAGAATTTTTGCAACCACAGGGCCAGGGCCGCAACCATAATCAAGTCCCATATCTTCTGCTTTGAAATTTTTCATTACAAAAGAGGTGATGGGCGAAACAAACTGCTGATATCCAATATCCATAACGTTATTGTTGTGTTCTTCGTAACGGTTTTTCTCGCAGTTATAGTCAGGATAATTTGTAGGGTTTCTGAAGATTCCTTTACAGTTTACACACTCAAAGAATTCGTCTTTGAAGAAGGCTATGCCGGAATTTCCGCAGAGTGGGCAGGTGTGTTTCACTTTTTCACGAAAGGATTCTTGAGTGAATCAGGACTATCAGAATAGTTTTTGTTGAAAGTTTCGATCATTGAAAGAAGGTAGCTTGTTCTAGCTAAAGATTTTGAAGCGTAGAAATCAAAGAGGTCCTTCTTTTCTTCATTGTTTCTAGCAACTGGTACAAAAAGTGCCATTCTGTAAAGGATTGATGCCGCTTCAACAAAGTAGTTTCCGCAGTAATCAATGAGTTCTTTGTTTTCAGCTTTTTTAACGATCTCAATTGCAGTCATTATTTTATCAATTTCATCAAATATTTTCTCGGAGATCTCAGGTGAATGTTCTTTTTCCTCTTCAAGAAGCTCATGAACCATATCTTTGAAAAGTCCGCTCGAAATTCTTGGAAGAGCTGCTATGATCTGAAGCTGAGTTGTTCCTTCATAAATATTAGTTATTCTGGCATCTCTTGAAAGTCTTTCAACAGGGAAGTCCTTCATGAATCCGCATCCGCCGTGGATCTGAACTGCATCATAAGTCGCCTTGTTTGCCATTTCAGTAGATGTGAATTTTATAAGAGGAGTGAGAAAATCAGCTTTTGCTGTCCATTTTTTCATTTCAGCTCTAACTTTTTCACCTTTTTCAGCTTTTCTTTCATACATGTCCATGTAATCAACAGTAAGTGAAGTATGGTAGAACAGAAGTCTTGATGTTTCGATCTCAGCTCTCATATCTGCAAGCATTTGGTAAACAGCGGGGAAATGTACGATAGCCTTTCCAAACTGTTCTCTTTCATTCGCGTATTTTACAGCCTCTTCATAAGCTGCCTGAGCAATTCCAAGTGCCTGAGCTGAAACTGCAAGTCTTGCACCGTTCATGAGGCTCATGACATATTTTATAAGTCCGAATCTTCTTTTTCCTACAAGTTCACACTCAGCTTTGTTAAACTGAAGCTCGCAAGTTGGTGATCCGTGAATTCCATGCTTGTCTTCAATTCTTCTGATTATCATGTTGTCATCACGATCTCTTTCATAAAGAAACATTGAAAGTCCGCGACCGTCTTTTGTTCCTGCTTCACTTCTGGCAAGAACGAGAGAAACTTCTCCGCAGCCGTTTGTTATAAATCTTTTCACACCGTCAAGATACCATTTTCCATCTTCTTCAAAAGCCTTAAGCATTACTGCCTGAAGATCACTTCCGGCATCAGGTTCAGTCAGTGCCATTGAACCGCTGACCTCTCCGCTGCAGAACTTTGGAAGAACTCTGTTTTTCTGTTCTTCGTTTCCAAATTTAAAGAGTGTTACAGCAATATCCTGGAGACCTACCAGATTCATAAGGCTTGCATCAGCCTGAGAGACCATCTCGACAATTATGTTGTTGATAGTAATGGGCATGTTAAGTCCGCCGTACTTTCTGGGAAGGGTGCCTCCCATGTAACCGGCACGTGCAAGAACGTTCATGTTTTCCTGTGTTCCTGGAGCCCATGTTACTGTCGAGCTGTTATGGTGGCATGGGCCCTCGGCATCCACATCTTCAGCTCTTGGAGCAATAAATTCCTCACAGATCTTTCCCGCATTATCAAGCACCATTTTGTACCATTGATGTGCCTCATCAAGATTCGCAGGAGTGTTGTCGGAAATTTCTGTAAAATTATTCTCAAGATCATTTATTATTTCATCAAATTTTAGTTGTTTTAAGAAAAATTCTTTGTTGTCTGTATAAAATCCGGCCATTTATTCCTCCCTCAGGTACTTGATCATTATAGGGATAATTTCATTAAGATCACCAACAATTCCCATGTGTGCAACACCAAAAATAGGAGCGTTAGGGTCTTTGTTTATTGCAATTATTTTCTTTGATTCTTCCATTCCGGCTCTATGCTGAATTGATCCGGAAATTCCACAGGCTATATAAAGTTTGGGTCGTACGACAGAACCAGTCTGTCCAACCTGATGATCTTTCTCGATAAACCCAAAGTCAACTGCAGCTCTACTTGCGCCAACCTCTCCGCCAAGAACGAAAGCAAGTTGCTCAAGAAGTCTGAAGTTTTCCTTTGAGCCAACCCCGGCGCCTCCGGCAACAATGATGTTAGCATGATCAAAATTTACCTTTGAAACTTTTGGAACGATCTCAAGGAACTCGTTCTTAACCCATGAGTTGTTAAAATCCATTGTAAACTCTTCAAGTTTTGCGGGTTTTTTCTGTGCTTCTTCTGGCAGAAGCATTACACCTTCACGAACTGTCGCCATCATCGGTCTGTTGTCGGGAGTGATGATCGTTGCAAGAATGTTTCCGCCAAAAGCCGGACGAATCTGAAAAAGGATATTTCCTTTATCCTTGTAGTCATCAATTAGAAGCTGAGTGCAGTCAGCAGTTAATCCTGTTCTGAGCTTTGAAGCTATAAGTGGGGCTATGTCTCTGCCGGTATGAGTCGCTCCAAAAAGAACGATGTCAGCTTCTTCTTTCTTTATCATTCCGGTAAGAACGTGTTTCATTGCTGTGGACTGAAGATCTTTAAGACCAGGATTTTTAAAGTAAAGAACTCTATCAATTCCATAACTGAAAAGTTCATCATTATCCTGCGGAAGTTCATTCCCGGCAAAAATTCCCACAACTTCGCCACCAAAAGGTTTAACAAGTGAGTGTGCCTTCCAGGCAAGCTCAAGAGATACCGGTCTGAGTTTTCCAGTCTGATTATTTTTTTCTATAAATACAAGTGCTTTCATCTTTACACCTCAACGTAATCTTTCATGATATCACGGATAAGAGACTTGATACCTTCATTTTCTGCGCCGTACATCTGGAGGTCGCCGCCAGTAAGAGTAATGCTCTTTATGTTATAAACCTTTGTCGGACTTCCCTTAAGACCGCATCTTTCAGGCTCAAGCTTAAGCAAATCGTTGGTGATAAGTGGAATTATACGCCCACTTTTTTCTGCAAGTTCAAGCTCATCCTGCGGGATCTCTGATGCAATATTGCTTTTAAAGTATTTGAGCATTTTAGAAGCATTGGCATAACGAGGTGAATTAACAGTGTCGCTAATTGTCATAAGAACTGGAAGTTCGGCTCTAATCAGCTCAGTCTGATACTCCCCGTCTCTTTCTACAGTTACAGAGTTTTCGTTAATTTCCCTAACGCCAGAAACATAGGTTATCTGATTGAAATCAAGCTTTTCTGCAACCTGTGGTCCAACCTGAGCAGTATCGCCGTCAATTGCCTGTCTTCCGGCAAGAACGATGTCTGCACCGCCAAGTTTTTTAATTGCTTCGGAAAGTACATAGGACGTTGCAAGAGTATCAGCTCCGGCATATTTTCTGTCACTGATAAGATATACCTTGTCGGCTCCCATGAAAAGAGAATGCCTAAGGATCTCAACAGCTTTGGGCGGTCCCATTGTGATGACAGTAACTTCACATTCAGGAATATTGTCCTTTATTGAAAGAGCAAGTTCAAGAGCATTTAGATCTTCCGGATTAAAAACTGTGGGAAGAACAGCTCTGTTAACAGTTCCATCATCTTTCATTGCATTTCCGGTAATATTCGCTGTGTCCGGAACTTGTTTAGCTAACACCTTGATTTTTAACATCATTTCGCCCTCCAGCACGAAAATAAACTGACACGTCAGTCTAGTAATATCAGAAAAGCTGGGTTAAGTCAAAAAAAAGACTCTTTCTTGATTTATTTTCAAAGTGCGTTAGCCTCGTAAAAGGTTAATGAAAGGAGGTAATATGAAAATCAGGGAATTAGGGAATTTAAAATACTTCGTAGCATATCTTTTCTTTCTAAGTATGACGACTGCAAGATTTTTCACGGAAGCTCATTTTGCCAGTTTTGCAGATCCTCAAAACCTTATTTTTCACCATCACTACTGGTTCCTTTTTGTGTTCTTTATGTTTCTACTCAACTTTAAATATATTCTCAGGATGCCTCCTAAAAAGACTTGGTGGATAGCGTTTTGCAGTCCTGTGATACTTCTGCCGATAATTTACAACATACTTTTTGCCGGTTCAGGACTTCTCCAACTTAACTATATTAGTGCCAGAAATTTTGGAGAGTATCTAAGGGATATTTTTACTTTTATGATTTTTTCTCAGAGAAATCAGGCTATTTCGGTTGAGCTTGTTATAATCGTTATCGGTATTTCTATTTTTTCCTATTATATCTCCCGCAAAATTGTGAGAAGTGTTGTTATGGGTTTTTCATGCTACCTTTCATTGATGATACTAGCTGGAACAATTCTGGTTGCTCCTCATAAACCTGAAAGAGTACTGTTTTATGTAAATTCAGGAATGAGGCTCCAGAATTTTATGTCATTTTTGTATTTCTTTGTATCTGTGATCACTGGAGCGATGCTTTTTTCAGAAGAGTTGAAGCAGTTTTTTAAGGAAAGTCGAAAGAGAACAAATCTTTTCTTAATATTGGCGGTTACTTTTTTTATAGGGTTTCAATTTTTTCTAAAAAGACCCGAAATTGCCGACAGAGTTATGATGATTCCTCATTCAATATTATTATCACTCTTTGTCACGGTTCTTGTTTTTGTCAGAAGACAATGGATGCTGAAAATTCTGTTACTGATACATATAACAATTTCTTCGGGAATTCTTTACAATTACTGGTTTGGTGAAATGGTTAGAAGGATAAGCCGTTAATTATTATTCTTGGCAGTCTCTTTCAGTACAGGAACCGTCACCACTAAGGTCTTCAGAAGCAACATCACAGATGCCGTTCTTGTTAAGATCCCAACATGCGAATGTTACAGCACCCCCGGATCCTTCAGCATTCCATCTAAAGTTGTCAAGAAGAACCAGAGAGTCAAGTGCGTTGTCTGATGTATCCCAGATTATAAATCTAAGAGTTATTGTTTCTTTGGGAACAACAGGTGCAGTTGTTGTCAACCAGCGTGTAGCTCCCGCCATTCCACCACTGATCCAGTAGTATGGGCCGTAGGATTCGCAGCTTCCCCAAAAGTCTTCACTAAGGCAATCCCGGGTTAATACTCCTGCATTGTATCCTGTGCCTGCAGTCTGCAAAAATCCATCGGGGCATATATATCCTGTTTTTGGTGTACATACAGTGAAAAACTGACTCGTGTTTACACTAATATAGTTGCCGGAAGAATCAAAACTAATGTTCTTGTCAGCAGGAATATCCGTCTCTCCAGTCCCCGGAGTCCAGGAGGTGTCAAGCATTGTAATAAAGAAATCGTTGTATGCTGAGCAAGTATAATCTTCAAATTCCTGTGAGAAAAATCTGAAATCGAAAGAAAACGAATTGGCATTTGTTGGAACTTTGAGTTGTACTTTAAGCATAACAGAGTCATTTGCGCCTGAACCACTCAGACAAGATGGATTAGTTTTAGGAAGCTCCCCGTTGTATGGAGCTGTGAAATCAGAAGGAGGATTTCCATCGGAATATTCATAGGTGTATGTTTCTGTTGGATTAGGATCGTTTGTATCTCTAGCTCTTCCTGAAGACATCGCAACAAAATTAGCACCAAAAATTGGAGTATTAGAAGAATCCGTTCCAAATTGGGTCATTACCCCAAACTGTTTGTTATCAACAGAACCTGAACCACTTGCTCTTGTAATCACAGGAGTTCCAATGATTCCCCATGTGTTTTTAGCAGAATCATGAATCTGACAGATGTCCATAGCTTTTAAAAGGTCCATTGCGCTAGTGGATGAGAATTTTGAGCCTGTTGTGCAGCCTGCTCTAGCTTCATCTATTGAACCATTACAGTCATTGTCAATTGTGTCTCCTACAAATTCAACTGCACCAGGGTTAACAATTTCGGGGTTAAGACAGACAGATTCATTGTCGCAACAGTCTCCGCTACAAGTTGTCCATGTGTCAGTATCCTGATCTATTCCATTATCCGTAATTCCATCACAATTATTGTCATCACCATCTGTGCAAAGTCCATCAAGTTCAGGAACTGGAAGAATTTCATTTAGGCAGTTGCCCCATCCAAGACCGCTGGCGAAACATTCCTGTGTTCCACCGATACAAAGTCCTATGTCTTTAGTTCCTGCTGGTCCTGTGTAGCAATCCTGACTGTCTCCCGGATTACAGATGCAGCCTTCATCGACACTTCCGTTACAGTTGTCATCATCATCGTCGGTTCCACAGATCTCATATGGTTCAGGAAGTACTTCACCAACACATTCGCTCCAGCTTTTGCCGTCTGAGCTACATGTTTTTTCTCCGGCAAGACAGTTTCCAATTCCTTCAGTTCCGGAAGGACCTGTGTAACAAGATTGTTTTTCTCCGGATGTACATGTAGTTCCTGTGTTTCCGGTATCACCTGTGTTTCCTGTGTTGCCAGTGTCCCCAGTATTTCCGGTGTTGCCTGTGTTTCCTGTGTTGCCAGTGTTACCGGTGTTACCAGTGTTGCCAGTGTTCCCAGTGTTCCCAGTGTTTCCGGTGTTACCAGTGTCACCTGTGTCCCCAGTATTTCCGGTATTTCCGGTATTTCCGGTGTCTCCAGTATTTCCAGTATCTCCAGGATCATCATCGCTTATAGGAAGGCCGTTGTCATTATTTCCTTCCTTATCTGTGAGATTACTGTTCCCTGAATCGTCAGTTAGATCGATTACTGGATCTGCTTCTGAGCTGCAGGAAAAGATGAAAAATGAAAGCACTAAAAAAGCTGATAAAGCTATTCTTTTTGTAAGCATGATATCCTCTTTATAAATAAATTAAATCTGCAACATGATAAATTTTAGTTAGATTGTTTAATATGTCAAGATGTTATAGCTTTTAGAAAGCCTCAAGCATAAAGAAGTATATGTTGCTTCCTTCTGGTGTTATACCGAAATCTGCTCTTACATTTATTCTTTCCTGCTTGTCAACAGTGAATCTCAGACCGATTCCTGCGGAATATTTTAAAAGATCGGCTTTAAGGTCTTCTGGATCATTAAAAACATCTCCAAGGCTGAAAAACACCACCCATCCAAAACGCCAGTAGAGTGGAAGCCTCAGTTCCGTCTGCACAAAAAGGGAGTTTCTGTCACGATATCTTCCCTCGGGATAGCCTCTGAGCATTTCGGCTCCTCCAACTTCGGGCATTAAAGTAAAGGGAACATCTCCAAAGTTGAATTCCATCTTGAACTGCACTGCAAGGATAACATCGCTAAACAACTCGATGTAATGACGGAAATCAAGGTCTAGTTTAAGAAAATCAGCATCTGAACCGAAATATTTATGGTATCCGAGGATTTTGAAGGTGGAAAAGTTCCCGTTTGAAGGATATGTGAACCTGTCTCTGGAATCGTATCTTAGAAAAACCCCAAGTCCGCTGTAAAGCCCTCCATCAGAACCGGGAATTGAGCCATCGCTTAGTCTGGCAGGAATTTCCATCAGCTCTCCAAAACGATTTTTAGAACGAATGTGATCTTCTTTGTCATACATTTTGAAATAGGATAGATTGTATGTTATTCCCACGAGCAGTCTGTCAATGGTTGCAAATTCTGCGTTGAGATCAAAAAGTGTGTAGAACGATGTGAAATCTTCTTTTAATCCTTCGGGATTGTCGTTGCCGATACCATAGAAAACATCAGGATATTTTGTGACTTCAAGTCTTTCGGTAAGATGAAGTTTTTCCTTTAGAAAATAGTTCTCCGCATTTGCTACACCGATGATCTGATTGTTGAGCGTGTATATCACATGTGTTTCAAAATATGACGGTCTATTTTCAAGTGTCTGGGTTTTTAGACGGTAGTAATACATGAAACTGCCACCAAAAGCTAAGCTGGTCTCGGGAGTGTAGTAGACCATGGGGATTATAATAAAACCGTTCTTGTCTTCTGTCTTTTCCGGTTCCTTTATTTTTATGATCTTGGCGACCTTGGTTTTTCGTGCTTTTTCATCAACTTCATCGTATGTTTCAGTGAGTTTTTTCGCATTGGTGGTAAAAACTGAAAGCAAAACAAGTGCAAAAACGAAATATCTCAAACTGTACTCCTCAAAAGTCGTGACAGTTCATCAGAAAAAACATTTTCTGTCAATGATGAAGTGAAAATTAAAACTTTCTGAAATAAAAGAAGACATGGTGCCCAGGGACAGAATCGAACTGCCGACACGGGGATTTTCAGTCCCCTGCTCTACCGACTGAGCTACCTGGGCACCAGCGGGGAAATAAGTACCAGAGTGTATAATTATTGTCAAGAAAAAAAGATTTTACTTTTTAATGATAATGAAATTGTTGGAGATTTGTTGAATAACTCCCTTGAGACCTCTTTTTAAAAGAGGGAGAATTCTTACTTTTCTTCAGTTCCGGGTTTTCCAGGTGATGGAAGCCATTTGAATCCGTCAAGAACTACAGTTGAATCCCATGAATGGTCGGGGCCGTAAGTAACATCGCCCTGTTCCCAGAGTGCAAGTCTAAGTGTGAACTCTTCTCCGGGGACAACGTTTCCCGTTGTTTTCAGCCATCCAGTTCCACCGCTAGCAGTGCATTGACCCAAAAAAGTTACTGACTCAAAGCCAGTTCCCTCAAGAATCTGATCACCTGTACAAAATTGTTTCAAATTATTAGGAATTCCTGTTAAACCACCACAATTCGGATTGCATGCAGTAAAAAGTCCAGCAGGTGCAAGGTCAACGCCCACGGGATTGCCAAAGGTATCTTTTGCTAGATTCTTATCGTATGGATTCATGTATTCAGCACCAGGATTCTCCGCGTTGTAAGTCGAATCAATAAGGGCAATGAAAAAATCGTTATAATTGGCATCATTGCAAACAGTTGATGGAAATTCAATAGACATGAAGAATAGGTTGAATTCAAAAGCTCTGGCATTTGATGGTGCACGCATAGTTAGAGTCAGCATGATAGGATCCTGAACTGCTGGGATTTCCTTTCCTGAACATTGATTTGTAAGTCCATCCTGAGGAGCAGATCCGCCACAGGACGGTGCCTTGGGGATTTCACAATTAGGCATCATGTTGATCCAGTCAGAAGGTACTGTGCTTGCAGTTTTCATATCTCCGGCGACAAGTGTTGCACAGGCAGCATCTACAGTTGGATTGTCCCAGTCAGCAGTTGAAAGGATTGAAAGGGCCTTTCCTTCAAGCGGCATCATTGCGTTGCCGAATTGTGGCTCAACTGCAAAAGTTTTATAATTTTTGTCGTAGTAAGGCATTGTCAGGCTTGCTCTGTCTGCATAACTGTAGTTGTCGCACTGATCATCTGCAATATTTTCTGACACTGGATCTCCGGCAAGTGAGAGTTCAGCCTTGATAAGTCCTTCACAGACTCCCATTCCCTTTGCAAGTTTTTCAGCATTCCCGGGATAGTCATCAAGCTGAAGTGACAGATTTTCATCACAGACGACGATCTCATCAATTTCACCGTTACAGTTATCATCAATAGCATTATCTTCAAATTCGTATGCTCCCGGATTCACTTTTCCAGGATCTTCGGTGCAGTCCCAGGAAGTTTCGCAACAGTCACCGTCGCAGTAAGTATATCCGTCACCATCAATATCAACTGCATTTTCAGTAGTCATATCATCATCTTTACAGTCCTGATCAATTCCGTCTCCGCAGATTTCAGGGCTGGGTAGAACCTGTCCCTCACATGCGCTCCAGTCAGTTCCGTCTACAACACAAGTCTGAATGCCGGCCTTGCAGATTCCGACTCCTTTTGAGTTGCTTGGACCACTATAACATTCCTGTGTTTCCCCGGGAGTACATGCAATAAAAATCTCGGTCTTATCTATATCGGGTTTTTCATTAGTTTCAGCGTCATTATTCTTTTCGTTTTCATCATTTTCTGATTGACTACCTTCATCATTTCCAGAAACGGATTCATCGTTGACATTGTTTTCAGAATCATTTGCAGGATCTTCTTCAATAGCACATGAAGAAAAGATCAGTGCAAAGACTGCAAGAAAAATCATCATTACCAATTTTTTCATTTAGTTCCTCCAAGAATATAGCTTAAAACACAACACTGATTTAGGATTATACAAAAGGTTAAGTAAAATTCAATTGAAAAGCTTAAAAAAGGTGTCGCAGGCAAATTACATCTGTTTTCTTGACACAAAATCAATGAATTTATACTCTCTTGTGGAATTGGTTCAGTTAACATTTTAATAGGTTTGAAGGAGAAAGAAATGGCTAAGATTATTGAGTGTGTTCCGAACTTTTCAGAGGGTAGAGACCTTTCAGTTATTGACAAGATCATTGATGAGATAAAAAAAGTAAAAGGCGTAAAACTTCTTGATGTTGATCCGGGACATGACACAAACAGAACAGTTGTGACAATGGTAGGTGCTCCTGAACCAGTTAAAAAAGCGGCGTTTAATGCTGTAAAAAAAGCTCATGAGCTTATTGACATGACCAAGCATAAAGGTGCTCATCCAAGATTTGGTGCATGTGATGTCTGTCCTATCATTCCTGTCAGCGATGTGACGATGGAAGAATGTGTAGAGATTGCCAGAGACCTTGGAAAAAGACTGGGTGAAGAACTCGATTTTCCTGTTTATTTTTATGAATATGCTGCGACTTCTCCACAGAGAACAAATCTTGCAAAAGTAAGGTCAGGTGAATACGAAGGCCTTGAAGCTAAACTCAAAAACCCTGAGTGGAAACCGGATGCCGGTCCAGCGCAATTTAGACCGACAAAAGGTGCAACTGCCGTTTCAGCCAGAGAGTTTCTGGTTGCTTACAATCTCAATCTCAATTCATCAAATCCTAAAAAAGCGAATTATATTGCTTTTAGACTTCGTGAGCAGGGATATGCAAAAAGAGATGACAAGGGAGCTATAGTTAAAGACGAAAAAGGCAACAAAGTTATGATGACTGGACTTTTCAAGAATTGTAAGGCGATAGGCTGGTATGTCGATGACTTTAAAAGAGCGCAGATCTCAATAAATCTGACTAACTATAATGTTACAAATATGCATCATGTTTTTGATGCTGCTTCTGAAATTGCTACAAAAAGAGGTTTGAGAATTACAGGAAGTGAAATTGTCGGTGTTGTTCCTAAAAAATCTCTTCTTGATGCCGGAATTCACTATCTTGAAAAAGCCGGCTCATGTGCAGGTCAGAGTGAAGAAGAGATCATAAAAATAGCTGCCCAGTCTTTGGGACTTAGCGATGTCGCGTCATTTAAAGCTGAAGAAAAGATCATTGAGTACATGGTAAAAGAAGAGGCTGGACTTGTGGATCAGACTGTGAGTGGGTTTACTGATCTTCTGGCAAGTGACGCTCCGGCTCCGGGTGGTGGTTCTGTCGCGGCTCTTTGCGGATCTCTTGCTGCATCTCTTGGAGCTATGGTCGCAAATCTTACATACAACAAAAAAGGCTATAAGAAGTTTAACGATCAGATGAACGACGTTGCAAAGAAAATGCAGATTGCAAAAGCTGAACTCCTTGATCTTATTGATGAAGATACAAAGGCCTTCAATATAATGATGGATGCTTCAAAAGCAGAAAACAAAGCAAAAAAGGGCAAAGATAAGGTTGAGATCGAAAAGGCTGCGAAAAATGTTTATGAAGCAAATCAATATGCTATTTCAGTTCCGCTTAGAGTTCTTGAAAAAACTGCTGAACTTCTTCCTGCACTTGATTTTGTTGCTAATAACGGAAATAAAAATGCAGTAAGTGACGCAGGTGTCGGTGCACTCCTTGTTCAAGCAGGAGTTAAAGGTGCAGCACTCAACGTTAAGATCAACCTTATGAACTTTGAAAAGAGCGATTCTTTCTACACAGAAACAGTTGCAACGATGAACGCAGTCCTCGAAAAGCTCGATGCACAAGCAGAAAAGATCCTCAACGTCGTGGACGAAAAGATATCTTAAAAAACGATATACCTGGCGAGGAGAAATGAATAAAATTCTAGCAAGAATTCCATCTTTGGTTGTGATTACACTCGTTTTTGTTGCTGTGTTTATCCGTTTTGGTGATTTCGGGATAGATGAGACTAAAGAGTGCCACTTGACAGTTGATCATGTGAAGCCTTTTTTTGAAAACGTTCAGAAAGTTGAAAAACATGAGGATAGTTGTGTTTTCAGCATTTATGGAAAGTCAGGAGAAGTTGAAGCAAAGGCGATATCTGTTCTTCCGGGTGAGGATAATCCTGGTGGTTATGGTGGAAAGATCAGGATTGCAGTCGGTCTTGATCTAGAGGGTAAAGTTCTCGGGGTTCATCCAGTCGATCATAATGAAACAGGAAGCTTTATCGAAATGCTCACCAAGAAGGGGTTTTTTGACAGCTGGAAAGGCTATCGCGCAGCTGAGGCTCTGAATAAGGACGTGGACACGATTACTGGGGCAACGATGTCAACTCGCGCTGTGATATCGATGGTTAAAACAAACTTGATGGCACACACCGGAGAGAAATCGACGTTAAAAGAAAAAAGTGAAATACCCTTTATCAGGATAGGTGTTCTTCTGGTTCTTATTTTTGCACTTCTTTCATGCTTCTTCCCCGCCAAATTAAGAAAGTTCAGAACAGTTATGCTCGTTTTTTCAGTTGTTTTTATGGGTTTTCTCGGAGGAAAGGCACTTTCGCTGGCTCTTTTTAGCGGCTGGCTTCATAATGGAGTTTCTTCTGAAATGTGGGATAGTCTTCTGATAACAGGAGCCGCGTTGTTTGTGCCGTTTTTCTCTGGAAAGAACTTTTACTGCTTAACGCTTTGCCCAATGGGTGCGCTGCAGGAACTGATCTGTAAAATTCCAGTGAAAAAGTTCTGTCTTCCCAAGAAAGTTTCCAACATATTGCTTGCACTTAAACCTGTTTATCTCTATGTCCTGCTTGGATTGATGCTTCTTGGAACAGTTGAAGATTTTTCACCGTTTGAGCCTTTTTCTGCTTTTCAATTTAAAGCGGCGGGACTCATCACTCTTATTCTTACGGGAGTTATGCTTTTTGCGTCTATCTTCATTTCAAAACCGTGGTGCAGATACTTCTGTCCGACTGGTGAGTTAATTGAATCTATAAGAAGAGTTGAAAATAAAATTGTAAAGGGGAAAAAGAATGAAATCAGCAAAGGTGTTGACTGTGATCCTTGCGGTTGTGATTGTGATAATGGCTGTGGAACAGAAGACGGAGAGAAAAATGCATGAAAAGAAAGTTAAAGAGATGCAACTGAAGATCGAAGAGGCTGAAAAAGTTCCTGCTGCAGAGGAAACTCAGTGTAGTGATACGGCTCTTCAGACAATATTTGCAAGGAAAAGTGTCAGAAAGTTCAAATCTGGAAAAATTGAAAGATATAAGGTTGATATGGCGGTACGGGCTGCAATGGCGGCACCTTCTGCAATGGATAAGAGACCATGGGAATTTATTGTAATTGATGACAGAAAAGTGCTTGATGAACTTTCAGATAAACTGCCCTATGCCAAAATGGGGAAGGATGCACAGTACGGAGTTGTTGTTGCAGGTGACCTCAATAAACAAAACGGCGGATCAAAATCAGATTACTGGATCGTTGATTGCAGTGCCGCAATTGAAAATCTGCTTCTGACTGTTGAATATTTTAAGCTCGGAGCTGTCTGGACAGCAGTTTATCCCAATGATGACAGAATAAAACCTGTACGCGATATTTTGAAATTTCCAAAGAACATAGTTCCTCTTGCCTTCATTCCGATAGGAATTCCTGATGGCACTGAAACTCCAAAAAATAAGTATGATGAAGAAAAGATTCATCAGAATAAATGGTAGATTAACTTTAAATTTGCCATCAGATATAGATACGAACGCCAGTCGTGACAATATACACAATAACATTGACTAAGACAAGCTGAAAACTATAATCTCATAGTCTGAATTTGCTGGAGGATAATATGACAAAGTTGCAGAAAGGAAGTGTTTCAATTAGCGTTTTCAAGCCGGACAAAATACCCAAAGATATTACAGTGGTAAGAGAGGCTCTTGAGCGTTTTGCGTTTAAAAAACTTGAACCTGAAGATGTTCGTGACGAGTCGACTGGATGGGTTGATGCCATAATGTGTTTTGACAATGAAAAGTTCAATTCACTCATGCATGACAGCTACTTTGTTTTTGCGCTGAGAACGGATAAATACTCCTTCGGTGCGGCTCAGATAAGGCCTTATTTGGAAGAGGCACTCTATCTTTTTCAGATTGAGAACAACCTTGAATATATTGCTGCTCAGCAGAGTAAGGAAATAAAGGAACAGGTTACAAGAAGAATGAAAATGAATTCCTATCCTAAAACAACGATAACTGAAGTTGCATGGGATATGGACAAAGGAACAGTCTATCTTTTTTCTCAGTCGGGACAGGTTATTCCGAAGTTTGTTGATATTTTTGAAAAAACTTTTGAAACTAATCTCGAAGACCAGTATTTGTTTGATTCGCTTAAAGACATGGGCGGTCTGGAGAAAGTCGGTTCTGTAATTGATAAGATCTGGAGTTTCTAATGAAAAAAATTAATGATATAGGTATGTTGGGTCAGGAATTTCTGCTCTATCTTTACTGGAAAAGTTTTGAGGATGGTTCTTTTTCCCTTGAACATCTTGGACTTGGAGATGTGAATATATCTATTGAGGAATACATCTCACTTGTTTCGATAACGGGTGACGGTTACAGTGAAACAATTAAGTCACAGGATCTTTCTGAACTTGAATCAGTAAGAGACTCAATAAGAAAAGGAAGACTTCCTGAATCAGCAAAATTGAGAATAAATTCAAAAGAACTTGAGTGGTTTTTTCAGATCAAAACAAGTCCGTTGAAGATAAGTTCTGTCAAGTTGCCGATCACAGGTGAAAATGATGATGACAAGATGATATCAATAAGACTTGATGCTACTGCACGACTTGATCTTATCATGAAGGGAATTTTCAACACATTTCTGATGGATAGAGAAAACAGTAGTTATGTTCAGGATCTCAAGGACTTCCTGGGAATAAAATGAAAAAACTCCACATAGTTTCAAGCGGTTCAAAAGCCAATGCTTTTATAGCTGAGTCTGAGGGTGCGATGCTTCTGATCGATCAGGGGTTGAGCTATCGTGAGTTTTGCAGAAGATGTGAAAATCTTGATATTGATATATCAAAAATCCAGGGAATACTTCTTACTCATGAACATCATGATCACGCATGCGGTGTGCCGTATACTGCTCACAAGTTGAATGTTCCTGTTTTTTCAATGGAAAAGACGCTGGAAAAAGTGATGGAGAAAAGTAAGTACAAACTTGATCTTCACTATCTCGACGTTGATAGGGAGTTTAATGTCGGTAAATTTTTGTTTACTCCTTTTGACATAATGCACGATGCTGTTAATCCGGTCGGGTTTCTGATCTGCATGAAGGATGAGAAACTTTGTTTTGCGACAGATACGGGAAAAGTGACAAATCGAATGATGTCTTATATCAATAAATGTGATCACATTATTCTTGAAGCAAATCATGACCATTCCATGCTTTACAGTAACAGAAAGTATCCTCCACAGTTAAAAGAGAGGATTCGTGGACCCCAAGGACATCTTTCAAATGATCAGTGCCTTGAAACAATTGACAGAATCTCTGGAAAGTGTCCTAAAACAATAGTTTTTTCGCATCTAAGTGAAGAAAATAATTCTCCTGAACTACTTTCGGGGATGGTAGAGGATTACAGAAAAAAGAACACGCTTTCCTTTAATTCGTTTATAGCCGATCAGACAAAACCTTTTTCAGTTATTCTGACATGAAGGTCGATGCTCATCTGCACCTTAGTAAAGTTGATGAGAATTCTTTAAAATACATTCTGGAAAACGATATTTCCGTGATTGGTTCGTGTCACAGAATGTCTGAAGTCGAATTTGCACTGGATTTAAAGAAAAAGAAGAGTGCAGAAAGTGGGACGGTCTATATTTCAGCAGGAGTTCATCCTTTTGATCTTGATGAAAAGAAGCTTGAAATGGTAGAGAAACTTGCGGAAGCTGGAACACTTGATGCTATCGGAGAAATTGGACTTGATAAGTTTAGTGAAAAAGAGAAAGAAAGTTTTGAGAAACAAAGAAAATTCTTTGGAAAACAGCTTGAAATTGCAATTGATAAAAAACTTCCGGTCATTCTTCACATCCGAAGAGCGATGAATGAACTTTTTGAATATGAAAAACATCTCAAACAAGTTCCTGCAGTTATTTTTCATTCATATTCAGGCAGTTTAAATGAAGCGCAACATATTCTGAAAATTGGAATAAATGCTTATTTCAGCTTTGGAACAACACTTGTAAACGGACATAAAAAAGCAATTGATACAGTGCAAAATCTGCCGACGAAAAGAATTCTCACTGAAACTGACGCACCATATCAGCCGTTTAAGGGAAGAGAGATGACAATTGCACAAGATATTGAAAAAATTATTGCCGAATTCGCTCAGATAAAGGGTTTAAGCCTCGATGAAATTGAGACATTCCTGTATAATAATTTCCTGAAAATATTGACAAAAAAATAAGAATTGTTAATTTCCAAGGACCATTTTTTATAGTTGGGGTTGTTGTTATGGAACTGAAAGTCACTTCGATAAGCGAAGAAAAACAGAATGTGAATAAAATTGAGTTTGAAAACGGAAAAGTTCTCTATCTTGTTGGAACCGCACATGTTTCAAAAGAATCTGAAGAGCTTGTAAGCAGTACGATCGAAGATTATGAGCCTGATGTTGTTGCTGTCGAGCTTGATCCGGGCCGTCTTGAAGTGCTTAAAAACAGAAAACGTTTTGAAGAAACTGATATTTTTGAAATTTTTAAGAAAAAGAAGGTGCTTTTTTTCTCAGCGCAGCTTCTTCTTTCCAGTTATCAGAAAAAGATATCTGAAAAGACTGGCTCAGCTCCGGGATCAGAGTTTAAAAAAGCAGTAACTATGGCTGAGGAAAAAGGCATAAAGCTTATCACAGCTGATAGGGATATTGCTATAACTCTCAAAAGAACGATAAGAAATATGACATTGAAGGAAAAGGCTAAGTTTGTCGGTGGATTGTTCTTCGGGGATGATAAAGATGTAGATAAGGACAGTATCGAGGAGCTTAAGAAGGGTGATATGCTTATGCAGCTTATCGGTGAAATGGGCGATGAATTTCCGTCAGTTAAAAAATCAATTCTTGATGAAAGAGACACATATCTCGCGGCTAATATTGCAAGAAACCTTGGAGAAAAAACTGTCGCAGTCGTTGGGGCAGCACACGCTCCTGGAATTATGAAACATCTTGAAGAGCAGACTGCTGTAAATGCTGATCTTGAGTCAATTGAACATATTCCTGAAGCTTCAAAAACATTTAAAATCCTTCCATGGATACTTCCGGTGATAATTCTTGGAATGTTTGTCTGGGGATTTTTCAATGGAGACAGTGCAGCAACAGGAGAGGCATTGATATACTGGATACTTATAAACGGAGTTCTTTCAGCTCTAGGCTGTATTCTTGCATTAGGACATCCACTGACCGTTATTGTTGGTTTTATTGCCGCACCGATCACAAGTCTCAATCCGACTATCGGAGCTGGAATTGTTACGGGACTTACTCAGCTTTATCTGGTTAAACCCCTTGTGAAAGATCTTGAAAGTGCATCAACTGACACAACAAAGTGGAAAGGATGGTGGAAAAACAGACTTACCCGTGCACTTCTTGTTTCACTTTTTTCTTCTATTGGAAGTTCTATAGGGACTTTTGTGGCTTTTCCTTTTATTATGAAAATATTGTTATGAATTTTTAATCAAAATTTTTTTGATTTCTTCCTGATAGTTGTTGTCACAGATGAATACCCAGAAATGTTCAGAGATATTGATTCTTAAGGGTCTGAAAATATTTAAAGTATCGCCTTTTATATAGGAAAATCTTTTTCCCGTCTCTTCTACGAGCCAGATATTTGCAGATGGAAAACTGGTTTTAACCGTCTGATAAATTCTTGTGAAAAGATCATCAATTGGTTCGTTTTTACCGCGTTTAAACATAGATATCTCTTTCTCCATTTTTGACTTTCTCAAGTAAAGATCTTACTGTTGCAGCTTTTTTAGAGTTTAGAGCGTTGATCTCATTTTCTACCAGCTGTAATCCGATCTTTTTTGTTTTTTCAGATGCATAGTCAAGGAGATATTCTGAAAAAGTCAGAATTGCGTTAGGCATACAAAGTTCGTTAACTTTACCTTTTTTTGCTATATCCATGAACATTCCGCCGGTTCTTCCGCAACGGTAGCCCGCAGTGCAGAATGAAGAAATATGTCCCTCTTCAGATAACCATTTTATTCCTTCGTCAAGTGATCTTGTATCTGATAGTACGAACTGTTCCTTGTCTGGATTTCTTTTGTGCTCTGTGTATGAACCAACACCGATATTGGAGCCGAAATCCAGTTGAGTTACTCCGCATTTGAGCATTCTTTTTCTAACAGCTTCACTTTCTCTGGCAGTCAGGATCAATCCTGTATAGGGTACTGAAAGTCTTAGAATGACGATGATCTTTTCAAAGGTGTCATCATCAACAAGGTAAGGACTGGTTTTTGTGAAAGGAGTTCCAATTGCGGGTTCCATCCTTGGAAAAGAAATAGTATGAGGTCCGACACCGTTGTATCTTTTCTCAATATCTATTGTATGGTTTAATAATCCCATGACTTCAAATCTCCAGTCATACAGACCGAAAAGTGCTCCGATAGAAACATCATCAACTTCAGCATCCATACATCTGTGCAGACCGTAAAGTCTCCAGCGGAAGTTTCCTTTTATTGTGTTTTCAGGGTGCATTTTGCGGTAGGTTTCCCGGTGGTATGTTTCCTGAAATATCTGATATGTGCCGATTCCCACTTTTTTCAGTTCTTTCAGGTGGTCGATTGAAAGCGGGGCTGCATTTACATTTGCTCTTCTGATCTCTCCGCTTGGTGGATTTTTAACGCTGTACGCTATTTCTAAAGTTCTTGCGATATAATCCCAGTCGGAAAGAGGATGTTCTCCATAAACCATTACGAGTCTTTTGTGTCCTTCATCAATGAGGGCTGAAATTTCAGCTCTAAGTTCATCATCGGTCAGCTGTTGTCTTTTGATCTTGCTGTTTACAGTACGATAACCGCAGTAAGCGCAGTTGTTCACGCAGTAATTACTGACATAGAGCGGAGCAAAAGTAACGATTCTTCTTCCGTAAACATGTTCTTTTATCTCCAGAGCCGCTTTTTTCATTTCCGCGAGGAGCTGGGGATCAGTGACGTTTATCAGTTTTGCTGTCTCTTCAGGTTCAAGTCTTTCAAGGTTTCTGGATTTTTCAATTATCTTCAAAATTTCGGTTTCTGTGGGATTTACTGATGTGTTGATCTGTTTCCATATTAGATCTTCATCAATAAAATCTTTACCATCTTTCAGATAACAGTCAATCTCTGATTGTTTGATTACATTTTTCTGCCAAGAACTAGTCATATTTACTCTCCATAGGAATAAGATTAACGGGTTAAAACTTCACCCCCCCGCTGGGTTTAACAACTTACAGGATATGCCGACTTCTTTGGAAATCAAGTGTCAATTAGGGTTTTTTCTGGAAAAGCTAGGTTGTTACAGGTAGAACGATCTCGAAAGTTGTGCCTTTGTCCGAAGTTTCCTTTAGCTTAATTGTTCCACCAGTTAGTTTTACGATCTTTTCACAGGTGGCAAGCCCAAGTCCGTTACCATCTTTTCTGGTGGTATAGAACGGTTCAAAGATCGATGCCCTGTGTTCTATGGGAATTCCGGGGCCTGAGTCAGATATAGTTATCATGAGACGGGTTCTAGTCTTTTTGACAGATACTGTTACTGATCCGTCTTTTCCCGATCTTTCGATTGCCTGAAGACTGTTGTTGATAACGTTGATAAAGATACTTTTTAAAGCATCCCAGTCAAAGTTGAACTTTTTTGATCCCGTTTGGTTATCAAAATTTATTTTTTTGGAATCATTAAAGAATATATGTTCTATCTCCTGAAAGAAATCAACAAATGTGCCTTCAGATATCGAAAGTTTAATATTTCTTCCATAAGTGAGCATTTTTTCGACAGTTTCATTGAGTCTTTTCACTTCCTTTAAAGAAATGTCCAGATATTCTCCATCGATCTCTTTTTTCTTCTTTATTGAATCTTTTATTACTTCCATGTTAAAAAGAATGGAGCTCAAAGGTGAGCGGAGTTCATGTGCGATAAAAGAGACCATTTTCCCAGTTTCCTGAAAATGTCTGGATGCTTCAAGTTTCTTTTCAGCTTCAAGTATGCTGTTAAAAAGTGCAGTTTTTTCATATTGATTCAAGGACATTTCAATTAGATTCACCAGACACATTACAGCATTATGGGTTAATTTTCTTCCGCTAAGAATAACAAATCCGCTAAGTTCAGTTTTGTATATTATCGGAATTATAAAGTCTCCACCGTATTTGTTGAAAATGGATGACATCTCAGGCACAAGGTCTATTGAAACTTTTGAAAAGTAAGGTTCCTGCTGAAAGACACTAGTTCTAGAGAGGTTGAAAAGTAAAGAGCTGTCAATAACTTCGCAATTATAATTAATGCTGTCTGCAAACTCATCATTGAAAATTAGAAGTCTGTGTTTCTTTATTTCGGAAAATCGGGAAGAAACAAATTTTGTAAAGAAACCAAAGATCTCACGATGTGTGGTAATATCCTCAATTTTTACTTTATACTGATTAATAAACTTCTGATAGTATGTTCTATTTCTGTATATAAACCCTTCAATGGCAGTTGAGGCAATAGATATGAAGCTACCTTCCAGACAGAGAATCATGAAAAGGATGATACTTGCACCAAGAGAGTAGTTTACGGTTTCAATTACTCCGGAAACAGCAGCTCTAAAGCCTAAAAGACCTCTTGTCAGAGCTGAGAGCGGAAGACTGAAAGTAAACATTAGCGCATAGCTCACATGAGTCAGTCCCGTAGATGAATTCATATTAAAAAAAGTAATTATTCCCAGAAGAATAAGAGTAGCAGGGACAATTATATAGATGCTTATCAACAGGTATGTTGCATTATAGTATAATATCGAAAAGCCTGAAGATACTGGAATGATAAAAGAGATGGTTCCAATAAAGGAAATGTAGGATAGGATCGTTGACAGCCTATGTGATTTAAGATATTTTATTTTTCTAAAAGCAACTATAAAATTAACTATGAAAGCACCGGTTCCCATAAAGAAATAAGAAAAATACTTTGCTTCAGGAAAACGCAGAAAAAGAAAAATAGCGCCCAGGTCCAGAATTGTAATTACAGCAAACCACCCTGCATGAGGCCCTCTGGATCTAGGAAAAGAATAAATGTAAAGTGTTGAAATATTAGTGAATATCATTGTCGCGATAAAGAAGTGGGGGGTCACAAAAGGAAAGTAGCTAATGATAGACGATGAGAGAAAAAAGACCATTGTGATAACAAGAAAGAACGTCCAGAGATTATCAATGTTCCCAATGCCTTTTATCAGAACATGCCAAGAAACTGAACTTAAGGTAATTGCAGATAGAAGAAAAAGTTGAAGAATTATAGCATTATCAAACATTTTTCTTTAGCCCGAATTCTTCAATTCTTTTATCGAGTGTAGGTCTGGTTATTCCGAGAATTTCAGCACTTTTCCCCTTGTGCCATCCTGTTTCGTTTAGAACTTTATCAATATACAATCTTTCAACTTCTTTTAACGGAACCATATCTGGAAAACAGAGCCTTGAATTGTTGCTACCTGAAGAAAGTTTATCATCAGAGATGTTATCTTTACTCTGAAGACTGAAACACTCTTTTGTGAGAATAGAGCTTTTTGTATTAATGGCCGCTTTAGTTATTACATTTTCAAGTTCTCTTACATTTCCCGGCCAGTTATGGGATTTAATAAGATCAACAGCTTCTCTGGTAATACTTTCTATGCTGGTGTTCATAATGTGATTTGCCTTTCTCATAAAATGCATGATGAGAAGTTCAATATCTCCGGGATGTTCTCGCAGTGGAGGCACATTTATGCTTATAACGTTGAGTCTGTAGAACAGGTCCTCTCTAAATATTCCTTTTTCGACCAGCTCTATGAGATCTTTATTGGTAAGTGCAACAATTCTACCGGAAAATGTCTTTTTTTCAGTTCCGCCAACAGGGTAGAATTCTCTTTCCTGAAGAACACGGAGAAGCTTCGCCTGAAAATCAAGAGGTGTCTCTGAGATCTCATCAAGAAGCAGTGTGCCTGAACCTACTGCCTCAAGTTTTCCTTCTCTGTATGAATCTGCACCGGTAAAAGCGCCTTTAACATAACCCATAAGTTCACTTTCTATGAGATTCTCAGGTACTGCAGCACAGTTTATTGCAATAAAAGGGGCTTTTGGTGATGTTGTTTCATGAATAGCTTTTGCAACCATTTCCTTTCCAGTTCCGCTTTCACCTGAAATAAGAACAGTTGCCTTATTTCCCTGAAGAGATCCGATAGCTTTATAGATATCTATCATCAAAGGGTCTCTTCCAACGATGCTGTTTCTGTATTTTTCACTTTCCCCGTCAATAATAAGTGCAACATGTTCAGTAAAGTTGATTTTTTCCAAACCCCTTTTAACGGTAAGTCTGAGTTTTTCAAGAGGTACTGGTTTGGTTAAAAAATCATAAGCTCCCAAAGTTGTAGCTTTAACTGCTGCCTCAAGATCTCCGTAAGCTGTCAGCATAATAGAAAGAGGCATATCCGATCCCATCTGTTCGTTAAGCTCTTCAAGCAGTTCAAGGCCAGTTTTCCGTGGCATGTTTATATCAAGAAGTACAAGGTCGGGTCTGTTTTGAAATATTTTCTCGTAAGCTTCAACACCGTCTTTGGCAGTGAGAACAGAGTATCCTTCAGATTGGAGATACTTCTGATAACTTCTCAGAATTGAAACATCATCATCAACAACGAGAATTTTCCATGTTTTTTTCATATCCTCTCCAGGGTTTTAAAAAAGTACAGCACAAGGAACTTTTAAAGATTATAGTCAATAAGCTTATTTGTTAAACTTTTTTAAGAATTACTCTTGCTAAAAGATAAAAGCTGATTATAAAATGGAACTGACAAGTTTCAAAAACTGGAACTTGCCAGTTTTCTTAACGGAGGGTGCGATGATTGGAAAGATGACAAAAGCTCAATCAGAGAGACATTTAAGGATTCTTGAGGCTGCCGGGATTTATTTTGGAAAGAATGGTTATCATTCTGCTGATCTGGATGTTGTTTCAAAAGAAGCTGGTGTCGGGAAGGGAACTCTTTACAGGTATTTTGAAAATAAGGAGCAGTTGTTTGTTGAGGCTGTTTCTCATTTTGCAGAAAAAATGTATGGAGAAATTGTGAGCGAGATAGAACATGTTAATGATAAAGATCTGGTTAAAGCTCTTTTTGAAGCACATGAAAAATACTACTCAAAACATCGAGATGTCTATAATCTTGTTTATAAAGCTGTAACGCAAATGCCGGACAAACTTGTTCATCTATTCCATCAAGTTCATGATGCAAAAATGGAAAAACTGAGAAATAGGCTTGAGATAGGTATGGAAAAAGGAATTTTCAAGAAGATGAATGTTGAAATTGTTCTTAAAATTCTTGATGCAATGGCAAACATGATATTTCTGGCAAAAGAGAGCGATTCAAAATTTACAGCTGATGAAATAAAAAAGACTTTTGAAAAAGTGTTTAATGAAGGAATTTTAGCCTAGTTGATGGAGTTTTTAATGAAAAAATTGATTTTCACAGTATTAATTATTGCTGTTTTTACAGGATGTTCAGATAAGAAAATAGTTGTCGATAGTACTAATAATGATCAGGTTTGGGTTTCAACTGTGAAAGCTCATATTAAGAAATATAGTCCCGAGATGAATTTCAGTGGAACGTTTAAACCTTATAAAGAAGCAAATCTTTCTGCACATATTCCCGGAAGAATAAAAAAAATTCATTATAGAGAAGGTCGCTCTGTTCCCAAAGGAGCTGTTATTGTAACTCTTTCCGGTGAAATGACTAGAGCTGCTCAGGCTGAGCTTGATGCTGTTATAAAAGATTATGACAGAATTAAGGATCTTGTTGAAAAGACGGTGCTTCCGCAGCAGAAACTTGATCACGTTCAGGCAAAGCTTGAGGCAGTAAACGCAAAGGTTGAAATGATGAGAAACAATATGTTTGTCATAGCACCATTTAATGGGGTTGTCGCAGAGCACATGATGAATGAAGGAGAAGAATTTATTCTGTTAAATCCGGGGTTTAAGCCTGGTTTTTCTCATTCAAGCGGCATGGTTCGCTTTATGAATATTGATAAGCTTTTTGTTGAGGTTGAGGTAAGTGAAAAAGAATTTCCTTTAATTAATAAAGTGAAAGAAATAAATGTTAAGGCCGAGGCATATCCCGGAAAGATATTTAAAGGAAAGGTCTATGATACGGAAGTACTTGTTTCAACAATATCAAGAACTGTAAAAGTAAGAGTTGTGATCGATAACTATAAACATGGAATTAAACCGGGAATGTTTGCAAGAGTGAAAATGTTTTTCCCTGAAGTTGGATCGGTTGTTGTTCCGAGAATGTCAGTAGCTCGACAGACAGGTTCTAATGTGCATTACCTTTTTACAGAAAATAAGGGAATCGTTAAAAGAAAAAATATAAAAATTGTTAAAGATCTCGGAGATTTTCTGGCGATAGAAGGCATTGCAGAGGGTGAAAACGTGGTTAGTGCAGGTAAATCAAAACTTAAAAGTGGAATGATAGTTGCCGTTATTGCTGAAAATGGAGTTCACAAATGAAGTTATCTCAGTTTGCAGTAAAAAATCCGGTCACAACAATAATGATATTCTTGGGTATTGTAATTTTTGGATTGCTTGCTTTCTATGAGTTGAAGCTTGATATTCTTCCTGAGGTTGAGTATCCGTCACTTACAATAATAACAGTTTATCCTGGTGCTTCAGCAGAAGATGTCGAGCAGCAGGTTACGAAGGTTCTGGAAAAGAAGCTTGCCGGTGTTTCAAAGCTTAAAACGCTAAAATCCACATCGAAAGAAAATGTCTGTTTTATTAGAATGGAATTTACCTTCGGAGCAGATCTGAGTGATGTAACTAATGACATCAGGGATAGCATAGATCAGGTCAGAAAGAATCTTCCAGATTATGCAAAAGATCCGATGATAGTTAAAGTAAACAGTGCCATGATGCCTGTAGTTATCTATGGAATTTCTGCAAAAGAGAGTACCCCGGCTCTAAAAAAGATAATTGATGATAAAATTGAAAGCAGATTGAAACAGGTCGATGGAGTAGGAAGTCTGATTACTCTCGGAGCTCCAGTTAGAGAGATAAGTGTGACGGTTGATCCAATGAAATTAAAGGCATACGGGATTTCTCCGACTCTTATTGCAAAACTTCTGGAAACACAGAATGTTTCGATTCCGGGTGGAAGCATCAAAACTGGAGGGATGGACATATCGGTAAGGGTTCCTGCCGAATTTAATAAGGTTGAAGAGATCCGAAAACTTTCTCTGATGACACTTGACGGCAGGGTGATCAGACTTGAACAGATAGCTGATGTTACTGACTCAATAAAAAGACAGGATTTTTCAAGTAGAGCAGATGGAAAAGATACGGCTGTTATCATGGTTCAGAAACAAAGCGGAACCAATACTCTGGAGGTTGCCCGAAATATTAAAGCGGCAGTTGAAGAAATAAAAACGAATGTCCCGGCAGATGTAAAGATCAGCGAGCTTGTTGATTCTTCAGAATTAATTGAGGTTTCAATTCAGAATCTGGGAGAAACATCAGTTTATGCAGCAATTTTCGTTATTCTGGTTGTATTCCTGTTCCTTCGTAACTGGAAAGGTAGTCTGATCGTTTTAATGACAATTCCGTTTTCGATGCTTGTCGGATTTATCCTGATGTATATTCTGGGTTATACAATAAACATTTTTTCTCTGATGGCTCTGGCGATAACGCTTGGAATGGTTGTTGACAACACGATTGTCGTTTTTGAGAATATCACAAGACACGTGGAAGAAGGTGCGCGTCCGGCAGAAGGGGCTATTTTCGGTGCGGATGAGATGAAACCGGCAATTCTGGCATCAACACTTACCACCATTTCTGTTTTTATTCCGCTGGCATTTATCAGTGGTGTTGTTGGACTGCTTTTTAAACAGCTGGCTTTTGTTGCATCTGTAACTATTGGAGCATCACTTCTCATTTCCCTGACATTTGCACCTATGTTGAGTTCAAAATTAATGAAGAGAAGTCATAAAGGGAAAAAGCACGGACATCTATTTATGTTTTCGGAAAAGATCTTTGTCGGTGTTGAAAATGGTTACGAGAAATTGCTCGGAGTTTCAGTAAGACACAAATATTTGATGATACTTGCTGTTACAGTGTTTTTTGCTTTTTCTCTTTTTATCGCAAGATCAACAGGTACTGATTATATTCCTGAGTTTGATATGGGGGATATCATCGCAACAGTTGAGCTTGAAACCGGTGTGAGTGCGGATGAAGCAAAGAGAGTAGCAAAGAAAATCGAGGCGATTATTAGAAAAAATATAGATCCTGAAGATGTAAGAACTTACTACACTGTTACAGGTCAGACTGAAAGCGGAATGCTCAGTCTTTTCGGATTCAGTGAAGGTAAGAACATTGCAAATATTTCCGTGAAGATAGTAAATAGTGATAAAAGAGACTATAAGGTCGGTCAGGTTGCTGACATTATCAGGCAGGATATTAAGCGGATTCCTGAAGTTCATGATTTTTCCATGACGTCCGGATCGATTCTTCAGGGAGCGATTCTCGGAATGAATAAACCTCTTGAAGTTAAGGTTACAGGCAGTGATCTTAAAAAGATATCCGAGGAAAGTGAAAAGATATTTAACATACTTAAAACACAGGGATATCTTCAGGATGTGGAATCAAGCGTCGACAGGGGAAAACCTGAACTTAGAATAGAACTGGACAGAGAAAGACTTGCAAGACTTGGTCTTAACGCAGGAGCAGTAGCATTGACCGTAAGACAGAGTTTGTATGGAACGGATGCCGGTCAGTTCAAGCAGGATAATGATGAATATGACATTGTTGTAAGATATGGAGAACAGTCACGAAACGAGATTGAGGATCTGAAAAATATTATGTTGACAACTCTTACAGGAAAAATGGTTCCATTAAGTGCTGTTGCATCAATTCGGGAAAGTACAGGAGCATTAAATATCCTTCATGAGTCACAGCAGAGAATCGTTTACATTAGAAGTGCTCTTAACGGGATTTCACTTGGAGAGGCTGTTGATAACGTGAAAAATACACTTGCCGAAACGGAACTTGATCCGGATGTGGTTGTCGAGATAGGAGGACAGTTTAAAGATCAGCAGGAAACTTTTAATGATATGTATATTCTTTTTGCTATAAGTCTCTTTCTAATTTATGCGATAATGGCATCTCAGTTTGAATCTTTCCGAGATCCGCTGATAATTATGTTTACAGTGCCCCTAAGTATAATCGGTGTCGTCTGGGCATTTTTTCTGACTGGTACAACTTTGAGTGCGGTAACATTCATTGGAATAATCATGCTGCTGGGAATAGTCGTTAATAACGGTATTGTTCTTGTCGATTATACAAATCTTTTAAGGGCAAGGGGTAATAAACTTCATGACGCAATAATCCAAGCGGGAAGATCGAGACTGCGACCGGTTCTGATGACAGCCATAACGACAATAATGGGAATGGTTCCGATGGCATTAAATACAGGCCCCGGATCAGAGATCTGGAAACCTCTGGGAATAACAGTTATCGGTGGACTTACAGTTGCAACGTTCATCACTTTGGTTTTCATTCCATGTGTTTATGCTGTGGTAAATAGAAAAAGTGAGGCAATACGATGAAATTTATCTACGTCACAATGAATATTTCAAGACTTGATCCGTTCAAGGAGTTTTTAGATAAGAATAAATTCAAATCCTATCAAATTATTGAACAAGTCTCAGGCAGACAGTTTACAGGTTCTCCGAGAATGAATACTTCTATCTGGCCCGGTCATAATTCCGTTGTCTGTATTCAGTGTGAGAAAGACAGAATGGAAGTTCTGCTGAGAGAGATACAATTAATGAATTCAGCTATAATTAATGAATCAGAGCGCATTATGGCTGTAGCTTTTCCATGTGAAGGGTTTGTTTATTCTGATGGAACGGGAGTTGAAAAATGAAAAGAAAAACCATATTAGCAATGTTGTTTCTGATGTTTTTTTCAGTGGTTAATGCTGAAACTTTAGGTCTTGAGCAGTTGATAGATGAAAGTGTTAAAAATAGTGAGAAAGTGAAAATTCAGAGTGCAAAACTTGAGAAATCAGTTAATGAAAGAAAAAGTGTTGCAATGAATTTTCTGCCAAAAACAAAAATTGATATAAAACTCTTAGAGTTGAAATATTTTCCTGATCCCGACCCTCTTACGCTTGATGTTACACCTTTAATGGGGTTGCTGGAGCAGTCAATCAATGCATCTTCTCCGGGTCTTGTTGATCTTCCTGATCAGGTTCCATTAATGGAAGTTCCGCTTGAGGTTCCGCAGCATCAGCGAAAGCTGGATGTAACACTTGTGCAGCCTGTAAGTCAGTTGTGGGGAATATATCACGGTTATAAGGCGAGACAGATTGCTGGTGAAATTCAGAAAATGAAAATGGAACTGACTAAGAATCAGATAGAGATTCAAGTAACGGAATATTTTCTTACCTATAATATGATAAATGATGTGCTGAAACTTCTTAATGAAACAGATAAGCAGCTGGATCGTTATGTCTTTACAATAGAAAATTTTATTGAAAAAGGTCTGACGGATAAAAGAGGTCTTCTTAAAATAAAGATCGAGAAAGCAAAAGTTGCTAAAGAGAGAGAAAAATATGAGGGATTGCAGTCTATTATAAAAACGGCTCTGTCATATCTTATTGAAAGAGATGAAAAGATTTTTGAAATAGATGGGTGCAGCCCGAAAATCACAAAAATAACCAAAGATATTGATTATATAGTTGATGCTCAGAAAAAGATGAGGATGGAATTCAAACTGCTTGGTAAAAGCGATGAGATAAGAGACCATGTAGATAAAAGATCCTACCAGCAGTTTGTTCCGCAGATTGCTTTTACGATGGGATTTAAGAAGGACTGGGATTACACGGTTATTAATCCTGAACGGTATGTGTCAACCTTTATGTCGCCTTTTGTTAAATAAAATTTCATTGTCTGTTTTCCGGATTTAAGATCACTTCATTTACCGTTTCCCACCGAATAGTTTTTCTTGATCCCCAGCATTCCGG